>JAEEGJ010003346.1_pt1 | contig 62923 bp, 54 predicted proteins | sample 8958761 | NCBI WGS metagenome assembly JAEEGJ01 (sample SAMN16246546, study PRJNA631951) | gut metagenome | biome: gut microbiome; feature: rumen; material: RS-attached | host: Bos | place: Iran: Karaj | collected 2018-10 | reverse complement strand
ACTTTCTACCCCGAAAGGAAGACTTATGAAGAAAATCTTTCTCGTAGCCCTGGCTTCTGCCGTTGCTTTCACAATGGTCGGCTGTAAGGGAACTAACGAAAAGCGCGGTGACGAACACCTCAAGGAAGGTCGTTTCCGCAATGCTATCAACTCTTACATCGAAGCGAAGAAGAAGGGCAACATGTCCAGCGAATTCTTCGACAACTTCACCCTTGCGTTGGTCCGTGCTGCCGATGTCGAGGCCAAGAAGGATATCAACAGCGACCTTCTGAGCGGCTATTTCGACAAGGCTTCCGACAACCTCCCGGAAGTCAAGAACCAGGAAGTTCTCCAGGAATTTGCAACGACGATGGCTAACATCGGTAAGCTCCAGGCCTCCCAGGATGGCGTGGACTACGGCACCATCGTGAACGCCTTCGCGAAGATCGACTCCGCCTTGGCCATTGCCAAGCGCAGCGGTGTCGCTACGTCTTCTATCCAGAGCATCCGTACCGAAGCCGAAAACAACTACGTCGCCCGCAATCTGAGCGAAGCTGTTGGTGAATCGGACCCGGTCGTTAGCGAATACCAGATCTTGAAGATTGCCGAAATGGCTCCGAACAACGAGAAGGTCAAGGCTGCCTTGAACACGAGCCGCAAGGGCACTCGTGGTTACTTCCTCATCTTCGGTGAACAGATCGGTGAACCGGTCAGCCGCCGCGTTGACAAGTGGGGCTACGTGATGGCCTTCCCGACCATCAAGATGACTCCGACCTCCCTCGCTGGCGAACTCCAGTTCTGGGCCTCTACGGGTAACAACACGGAACTTGATCCGGCTGGCCTCAAGCTCGTTTCTACGACGGGTGAAGAAGTCGGTGCCAAGGCTGGCAGCGGCTGGTGCGAAGCCGAAGTGCTCGTTGGCAAGAAGGGTGACGAAAAGATCGAGAAGAAGAAACAGTCCATCAAGCCGGGCACCAAGGGCAAGCTCATGAACGAGTTCCAGTGCTCCTTGAACGTGACGTTCAACTTCAGCAAGGGCTTTGTTCCGGACTACGTCGAATACAAGGACGAATTCGGTATCGGCCGCAAGTAACTCGGTAAGTAATCTCCTGAACCAAAGGTTTTGTGAAGACGCTCCGCGATGGCGGAGCGTTTTTGTATATGGCGAGATGCACCGGAATTCCGGGATTGGCCTTTTACGTTTTCTTGAATGGTTTCGGAATTTGTAAACCGACAGGCGAGGTTGGAACTGCTGGGAACGGTTTTGCTTGATTAGTTTTGCTTGATTAGTTTTGCTTGGGATGCCCGGCGCCCGGGTTATAGCCGGATGATGGCGTCGGCAGTGAACGGCAGGTCTTCGACCTGCGGCGTCGCGATGATGACTTGGCACCCTTTGTCGCGGATGAGCGACGCCACGGCATCGCGCCTGTTCGTGTCGAGTTCGGCGAAGATGTCGTCGAGCAGCAGGATCGGCTTGCAGACGTAGCGCGATGCCACGTCCACTGCCGCGAAACGCATGGCGACTGCTGCCGAGCGGCATTGCCCTTGCGACCCGACAGAACGCATTTCGTAGCCGGAGATTTTCAGGGCGAGGTCGTCCTTGTGCGGCCCGGCCATGGTGAGCCCGTTGATCTTCTCGACAACTTCTAGCCCCTGGAGCTTGCGGAGGTAGACCTCCTGTAGCGCGGCCTCGGACGCCTCCGCGCCCGACTCCGCTGCACCTTCAAGCTCGCTCAATATGGAACTCTTGTAGGCGCAGGTAATCTCGTCGACCCCGCCGGAGAGCTTGCGGTAGTAGCTTGTAATGATGGGCGAAAGTTCATTCACGAGTTCCAGGCGCACGGCCCAGAGCTTTGCGCCGAGTTCCGCGAGCTGCTGCGTGAGCACATGGAACACTTCTTCGCCACCCACGGCGCCTCCGCTTTCTCCCTTGTTCTGCTTGAGCCACTGGTTGCGCTGCTGCAGGATGCGCTTGTAACGCCGGAGCGTGGTGGCGTTGGCTGCAGAGCGGAAGCAGAGAATTTCGTCGAGCCAGCGCCTGCGTGTCTCGGGGGCGCCTCTCAACAGCTCGATGTCCGATGGCTGCATGATGACGGCGGGACACTTGCCGAAGAACTGCGCGGCGGAGCGCAGGGGCTCGCCGTTTTCGCGGGCTTCGGTGCCGCGCATGTGTATGCGCACGCCCCTGTTGCAGCTGATGCCGTCGTTGTCGAACGTTCCGCGGACGATGGCTTCGTCTTGCTTCCAGGTGATGAGTTCCTTGAGCTCGTGGGCGCGGAAGGAGAATCCCTGGCTCAGCAGGTACACCGCCTCGAGCAGTGTCGTCTTGCCGCTCCCGTTTGCACCGCACACGACGCTGATGCCGGGCCCGAAATCGTAGGCGTTCCCGGCGAGGCTACGCATGTGGCTGATGTCGATTCCCGAAATCAAGGGATGAAGCCCCGCAGGCCGAAACTGAGCGGATTCCAGAGCCCGGCCTCGCTTTCGTAGAGCAGGGCGTAGTTGACATCGAACAGGTACTTCTTCTTTCCGATGCGCACGTTGAACTTGTAGCCGAGACCGAACGTGAAGTCGAGATCGTCCATACCGACTCGCACTGTGCCGCCTTCGATGATGTCGCATTCGAAGCCGACGCGGCCTGTCCACACGTGGAGCTGCGGGTCGAATGCAAGCAGTGTGTCGGCCACCTGGTAGTCGATGGCTTCCATCCAGGCGTAGACTGGCTTGCCCATGATGTGCGAGCGGTAGCCGAGTCCAATCTGCAGAATCTTGGGACGCACGCCTTCGGTGGAAGGCAGCGAGTTGTCCGTGCTTGTGTTCCTGTCCCACTTGGCGGAAAGGTTCTCGCTGAAGCTCAAGTTGCGGATGACGACGGAGGTCGACCACTTGTTGTTCCACTGGCGCAACCAGCCCAAGTTGATTGTGACCGGGCTGCGGTAGTCGTCGACGACTTCGTACCCTTCGATGTGCTCGGAAACGTCGAGGTTGTCGTAGCTCATGGAGAGCGAGAGACCGAAGGCGTCCTGTCGCGTGGCGCGGTAGGCGAAGCCGAGGTACATCATCGTGAAGTACGGTGTCGCTGTGCCCATGGTCTCGTCGTCTTCGTTGATGACGTCGAACGCGAGGTCGCCGCGGTAGAGCATGGCAAAGCCGACGCCCATGCGGTTGCCGACCTTGGTCTCGATGCCGGCGTTACCGCCCATACGGTCGAGGTCGCGCTTGTCGGCGTTCAGCGTGTAGTTCGTGTTCTGGCGGAATCCGAGAATGCCCGGGTTCCAGTAGGCGCCCGGCATGGAGGCGGTGTCGGCGGAGCCGGTGTTGCCGCGGCCCATTTCGCGCGTGCCTGCGCCCATGCGCTCGACAAATCCGTCAAAGCCGCCGAGAGCGGCCTTGCGTTCGATGGCGTACACCTGCGTTGCCGCGGCCAGCGCGAGAGCGATAGAAAGCGATGTCTTGAGAAGATGCTTCATGTTAGCGCCCTCCCATCGTCATGACTTTGCCCCAGCCGATATTGCCGTGGTTGTCCTTGACGCGTACGTAGTAGATGCCCATGGTGCAGGCGCGTCCGTGATCGTCCTTGCCGTCCCAGTAGTCTTCTTTGGGGTAGGTGCTGCGGGAGTTGTCCGCCTCGCGTGGCGCATCCTTGACGATGGTGCGCACTTTGCGCATGTCGTAGCTGAACACTTCGATGGTGATCTTGGAAGACCTGCTTACTTTGTACGATACGAGGGACTGTGCGCCGACTTCGGTTATCACGGAGGGGACCATGCGGATGGAGCCGAGGTTGTCGCTCAGCCTGGCGCGGTTCAGTATCGGTGTCCAGGTGGCTCCCGAGTCTGCCGAGACGGAGATGCCGTTCCCGTAGGTGCTCACGGCGATGCCTGTGATGTTCTTGGTCAGCGGGAAGGTCGTGATGGAGGTGATGATTTCGTCGCGGTCGATGACGCCCCTTTCAAAGCCGTTCAGCCACTGGCTCCCGTCGTCCTCGTCGGTTTCCCAGGCGCGCACGCCTGCGGAGTCGAGCAGCAGGTAGCCGCTTTCCTTGCCGCCGGTGGAAGTTACGGCGATGTATGCCTTGTCGCCGAGGAATGCCACGTCGGAGACGGTGTAGCTGGAGTTTGCGAAGATGTCCTTCTTCTGCACCTTGCCGGTGGTATCCAGGAAGTTGACCTTCTTGAACTTGGTGCCGTCGGTGCTGCGCATGAGGCTGCCCTGCACGCCGTCCTTGCCCGGCTTCGAGACTTCGGCGATAATCTGGAACGGCTTGCCGCCCATCCAGATGCCGGTTACGCGCTTCGAGGTATCGAGCGCCTTGAGCGACTTGGCTTCCGAGCCGTCGTATATCCACACGCCCTTTTCGCTGGCGATCCACAGGTCTCCCGATTTCGGGTTGATGGCGACGTCCAGGATGGAGGCGTTCTTCGACTTCTTGTACTTATAGAGTTTTCCCGTCGGGATCTTTTCCAGTTTGGATTCCGTCTTGTTCAGGATGTAGTCCGTAATTTCCGGATGGTTCGGTCCCTTCGAAATATCGTATTTCGTGATGCCGGCCGCTCCGCGGGCAATCCAGAGAATGCTGGATGTAGAGTCGTAGGCAAATCCGGTGCTTGCGTACATCATGGCGGAGTCGAGGTCCTCGGCGAATCCGGGTGGATCGAGAGGGGTTTCCAAGGCGCGCTCTGCGCTGCGTACGGAGAAGAATCCTGCGGGCTCCAGGAAGGATCCGTTCTTGTCCGTGGTGTACATGGGGAGCACGAGCCCGAGTTCCCCGGCGGTCGCCGAAGGTGTCCGCCGGCGCTCTGCCCAGGAGTCCCTGAAGATTCCGTCGTGTACGGCGGTCATGGAATCGCCGACGGATACCTGCTCCGACTTGTCGGCGGTGACGCCGTGAGCCGTGGACTTGAGTGTAATTTCGGTGACTCCGCTAACCACGTCGCCGCGCGAGAACACGTACAGCTTGCCTGTCTTGGTACCGGGCGCAACCTTGAATGTCCAGTTGCTGAACAGGGTCTCGGCCGCGAGTCCCTGTGATACCGCGACGGCGAGCAGTATGCCGCATTTGATAAAGTTCATCAGTTACCTCATGTCGATTTCGTCGACGTTCTTTTGGCTCTTGTATTTAAAATCGTCGTTGGAAACTTTCTGCATCACTTTCAGGTTGATGATGTTGTACCACGAGACATTCTTTTCCGGGTCTACGGTCTGCAGCCTTACGGGTGAGAAGTCCTTCTTGCTCAGCCACACTTCCATCTCGGTGAACTGGCCCTTGTACTTGGACGGGTCCAGCTTCAAGACCCAGAGTTTCTGGTTGTTGAATTCCCCTTCCGAAAGCTTGAGCGCCTTGCAGTTGAGGTACTTGAACAGGAGTTCCGAGGGGTGGAGGGCGGAGGACAGGTCTTCCACCGCCTTGATGAGCACCTGGTTCTGTTCGACGTTCCACTGCCACAGGCTCTGCCCATCGCTGTAGAAGCGGATGCCCATCATGTCGAGCTTGAAACGGTCGCCGTCGGCAACAAGCAGCTTGCCCGTGCTTGTGTTGATGTCCGGCGAGTCCGCGTAGAACACCTGCACCCTGAAGTCGAGGCTCCACGCCTTGCCTGACTTGAACCAGGCTTTGGACTTGTTCAGCGCCTCGTCGGCGGTCATGGCGAACGCGTGTTGCGCGGCGAGGAATGCGACCAGTATGGTGGTGGCCGCGAGCCTAAGTGCAGTCATAGTTGTCCTTTTATTCGGTTGTCAATTCCATCCAAATTTACAAAAACGGCCCAATCTAAGGTACTTTTGTATCCTGTTTCGTTGGGTTTTGGGCGGATATATTTCTATCTTTACACCGAAACTTTTTTGGAAGGATTTTATGCGTCAATTTATATTGCCCGTTGTTCTTGGTGCCGCTTTCGTCGCTAATGCTGCCGAAGTCGAGATTCATGGTAGCCTCAATATGGACTACGCTAGCTATTTCGATAGCGACTTTGATCCGACGAACGCCGCCAACCAGGATATCGACCTTTCTGCAACGGCCAAGCTCGATGAAAAAGTGTCGGCTACGGTGAGAACGACCACCCATAGCACCTATGTGGGCGCAGACAGCTCTGTCCGCGAGTCCGAGATTCGTCATGGCCTGGCCCGTTCCACGGCGATGGGCGAAGATGGCCGCCACAACGCCTTTGAATTTGACGGTGCCGAAATCCGCTGGTCGGTGACCCATTCCGTCGACCTCATCTTTGGCGACATGACCTATAGCGCCGGTGCCTTCAATTACTACTTCTGGCGCGACCCGGCCCGCTACGCCGTGATTACCCGCGAAGAAAGCCTCCGCGGTTTCGGTGGCGAGTTCGGTAACGAGAAGTACGGCATGGGTAAGATTTACTTCGGTGCTTCCGAGAATGCGGAGAGCACGATGGGCCTCTTCGGTACCTACGCCTGGCCGCTCTTGAACCACGTGGACGAACACTTGGTCATCACTCCGAGCATCGACTGGATGTTCGGTACCCATATCGGCCGCCCCAACACCTATTCTCTCGGTGTCGAGGTCGACTACTCCAAGAGCCTGGGCATGATCAACTACGGCACCTACGCCGTGTGGGGCATGCATCCGTACAAGGGCAAGGGAGTTCACTCCTTCCTTATCGAGCCCAGCCTGAACATCGCCCTCTTCAACTTGGGGTTCACCTACTTCTACGCGATTGTTGACGAGGAATACCCCGTCGCCGACCAGATCTTCACCGATGACCAGATGCTCTTTGCCGTCGAGCCGAGCGTCGACATCAACAAGAAGTTCTCCATGGGTATCTCTTACGAATACCACGACCTCGATGTGAATGCGGACAAGGACGAGTACAGCTTCCTCGGCATGAACTTCTACTTGTATCCGACCATGCGCACCGAGGTGGTCTTCTGGTTCGGTTACAACTTCAAGGACGTTGTCGATACCGACTTTGCCCTTGGTATCAGCGGCCGTGCTGACTTCTAACCGTGAGAATTAGGGCTCTAGATTCCATTCGGGGGTTCCTGCTGCTGCAGATGACCCTCGACCATTTCGGTCGGCCCATATCATATTATCTATACCAGTGCTTCGGCTTCTTCAGTGCGGCCGAAGGCTTTTTCTTTTTGTCCGGCTTCGTGGGCATGATTGCTGCGACCAGCAAGGCTGCAAAGGATCCTTCGCAGGGCTGGATGCGTCGCCGTGCCGTGCGCATCTGGGTGTACCACATGCTGACGATGGCGGTGCTCTCGGCACTTGCGCTCCTGTGCATTCCCGGACTGGTCCCGTATTTCAAGGCGCTCTTCGAACATCCGGTGCAGGCCTCGTTCTGGGGTGCGCTTTTGGTCTACACGCCCATGTGGCTCGACGTGCTGCCGCTTTACGTAGTCTTTTTGCTGGTGGGTTCCTTTGTGTTCCCGCTGCTTGTGAATGCGAAAAGTGCGCGGACGGTTGTGCTCCTCTGGCTGCCTTCGGTTGCCTTGTGGATTGCGACGCAGTATGGCTTGCGCGATGCGGTGAATTCGCTTTTCCCGGCATGGATCCATCATGGGTCGTTTGACCCGTTCGGCTGGCAGTTCGCCTACTTTACCGGGGCTGCGACTTACGCTTGGTGGAACCGGGTCAAGGCCGGTGGTGCTGCCCGCGTCGTGAATGCGCTTACGCCCTTCCTGTTCGCCGTGCTCGTGTTCTGCTTCCTGTGGTCGCACCAGATCATCGGGCTTTCGCTGCCGTCTGAATTCTGGATAAGCAAGGACCATCTCGGCATCTTCCGCTTCTTCAACTTCTACGTGTTCATGCTGCTGATCTGTTGGGTCGTGCGTGTCCGCCAGGGATTGCTGGATTTCCGCCCGCTCAATACGGTCGGCAGGCACAGCCTGGACGTGTACACGGCGCACATCGTGCTCATCTACATGTGGTTCACCGTGGTGCCGAATTCTGTACGCTACCACTTGCCGTGGGATGTCTTGCTGCCGCTTCTGGCATGCTGCCTGCTGTGGGGCCTCGCCAAGTTGCGCGAGCCCAAGCCGCGTATTCAATAAAAAAACCGTGGCGCTTTGCCACGGCTATTCGGGTGTTCGGGACGGTTGTCCGCGGAACGCCGGTAATTGTTACTTCTTGAGCAGGTCGCGGATTTCCGTGAGGAGCTTTTCTTCGGCGGTCGGCTCTGGAGGTGCCGGAGGTGCTGCCGGGGCTTCTTCTTCCTTCTTGCGCATGTTCTGCATGAATCCGAGGAACTTCTTCATGACGAGGAAGACCACGATAGCGACGATGAGGAAGTCGAGGATGCCGCCGATGAAGCTGCCGTAGGGGATGGTCACGCCTTCGGCGGTGGTGAATGCGAGGGCCTTGAGTCCTTCGCCTGCGTCCTTTGCGCCGCACATGGCGATGATGGCGGTGACGCTGGGCATCACGATGTCGCTGACGAAACTGGAGACGATTTTACCGAACGCGCCGCCGATGATAACACCGATGGCCATGTCGACGATGTTTCCCTTGAACGCGAAGGCCTTGAACTCTTCGAGCAGGGATGATGCTTTTCCTTTGATACCCATGAAGGCTCCTTTGTTGATTGTTGTGATAAAAAAATAGCATAACTGACCTGCGTGGCAACTCGGATTTCTAAATTTGGCTCGCTATGTCATGGTTGATTCTGGCTCTGGCTTCGGCCATTTTTTTGGGTTTTTACGACCTTTCCAAGAAGGCTTCGGTCCAAGGTAACGCTGTCCGTCCGGTGCTTTTCGCCTGCAGCGCCTTCTATGCTCTCTTCATGTGTCCTCTGCTTGTGGGCGGCGCCTGCGAAAGTGTCTCCCCGCAGGGACACCTGTTCCTGATAGGCAAGGCGCTCATTGTCGGCGGGAGCTGGATCCTTACGTACAACGCGCTTGCGCACCTTCCGCTGAGCATTGCGACCACCATCCGTGCCTGCGCCCCCGTCTTTACGGTCCTTATCGCCGTGAGCTTCATGGGGGAACGCCCGATGGCGCTGCAGTGGCTGGGCGTGGCGATCTGCATCTGCTCTTACATTGCATTGAGCCTTGCCGGCCGCAAGGAAATGGGGCACTTCTTCAGCAACGGCTGGGTCGTGATGATGGTGTTCGGTACGCTCCTTGCTGCCTGTAGCGGTGTGTACGACAAGTTCATCTTCCAGCGGATGGATTTTGACCCGCTGGTCGTGCAGGCCTGGTTCAGCGTATACATGGCCGCGTTCCAGTTTGTCATCTGCGCCGTGACGTGGTTCCCGCACCGCAAGCAGACGACGCCCTTCCGGTTCCGCTGGACGTTCATCCTGGTCGCCGTCCTCCTTATCGTGGCCGACCGCTGCTATTTCCTCGCCGTGAGCGACAAGGACGCCCTGATATCGATTATTACCGTTTTTAGGCGCTCCAGCGTACTTGTGGGCTTTGTTGCGGGCCTGCTCATATACAAGGAACGCAAAAGTAGGCTCAAATGGCTTGCTTTATTTGGAATTATTTTGGGAATTTGCTTGATTGCGCTCGGAAAATAGTATAGTTTAATGGTATGCGTAAGATTGGTATCGTTGGTTCTATCGGATCGGGCAAGTCGTTCGTGGGTTCGCTGTTGCGTGACCGCGGTTTCCGATTCATGGATGCCGACGATGTGGTGCACGAGCTCTACCGCACGTCGACCGACCTGCGCTCCGTGATCCGCTGCGCGTTCGGCCCCTACTGCCTGACGCAGGACGGCGTGAACCGCGAGTTCTTCGCCGACCTCATCTTCAAGGACCACGATGCCCGCCGCCGTCTGGAATCGCTGGTTTACCCTTACTTGACCCAGGCCGTACTCGACTTTTTCGAGGAACCGGAACGCCCCAGCGAGCGCGGTGTGCGCTTCTTTGCCGCCGCCCTGATGGACAAGGTTCCCGAGATTGTCAAGGTCCTTGACGAGGTCTGGGTTGTCACGGCTCCCGAGGATGTCCGCCTGCAGCGCCTTGTCGCCCGCGGCCTTGCCGAAGACGATGCCCGCCGCCGCATGGAAACCCAGCGCACGAATACCTTGCCCTCGCACCCGAATATCCGCGTCATCGAAAATGTGGGCGACGAGGCCTCCCTCCTGGCCCGTATTGCGGAATTTTTGGGCAATGTGTGATGTAGATTAAACTTTTTCTTTCGAAAAGTTAAGCTAAATCACGTGTTTAATACATGTCAACGCTTTTTTGCCCGTCCGGCGCCTTCTTCCGGTGTGGGTATGTATTTTGATAGGGAACAGAAGTGTCTCCTCCAAAAAGGCGGTTGGCTATGGATTCAAGAAAAAAGATAGTGCTCGTTAAACAGATCGTTTTCTTGGCTGTGCTTGCGGCTGTTCTCGGGTTTATATATGGTTAAGATCTGAGACTCCGTAGGAAACGAGAGAGAATCCGGTAAAGGTCCCTGGTGGCTTTTACCGGATTCTTTATTTTATGTGTAAATATCTCTCTCCAAAAAAGATGTATATTATTGAACGGTGTTTGGGTTATGGAAAAAAGAAAGGAATGATGAAGATGCCTGCTGAATCCAAAATACTCGAACGAGCGGAACAGTATATACGTAAACTCTCCATCGGAGTGAATCCCTTAAGCGAAGAGACTTTGCCGGAAGGCGACACCTGCAGGCAGGAACGGATTAGCAAGTGCCTTGCCTATGTGGCGGATTACTTGCAGCAGAAAATTGCCCCCAATCGGGAACCGCAGCCGCAAAAGAAGAAATCCAAGCGCGAACCCAAACAGCCCAAGAAGTTCGCGACAGCCGAACTTGTTTTTACCTCCGAAGTGCTGGGGCGTTACGAGGTGACCGAGGAACCGGTTTCTATGTCCGGCGTTGTCCGCAGGCTCAATGCGCTGCTCCCCGAGGGCAGCGGCATGATGCCGTTGATCTATTCCGATGTGGCTGAAATCCTGACCCGCGAAGGTATTCTCTTGAAGGAAGCCGGTGAAAAGGGGAAGGACATGAATCTTCCTTCTCCGCATGGCGAAGAAATGGGCTTTATGCGGGCCGAGGCCGATATTCGTGGGCACCATTCAGTGTTCACGAAGTGCAACGCTGCCGCGCAGAAGTTCATTCTCGAGAAGATCCAGGACTGCGTAGCCTTGGCGAACGAGCGCTTCGCAAAGTACCAGGCTCAGGATGCCGCGCGGGAAAATGCCGGAGAGGCTGCTGGCGATAAGGGCTCCCGTTCGGTCAAGGAACGTTTTCATTTGACAGATGCGGAACTGGCTAAGTATCCGACTGACGAGGCTCCCGTGCCCGTCAGCGAGATTGCCCGTCGCCTGAACGACTTGCTTGCTCCGGATGCCAATATCGAAAAGCTCTATTTCAAGAGCGTCCTCGACTGGTTCGTTGCGCAAGGACTCCTCGAGTCGAAAACGGATGCTGTCGGCAAGACGATTTTTTACCCGACAGAAGCGGGATTTGCCGCAGGCATTGTTACGGAACAGCGCATTGGCAAGAACGGCAAGAGCTTTGACGCAGTGCTCTATGGCCCCGCTGCACAGAAGCTCGTCCTCGAACACGTGAACGAACTGGGTTAGTCCCGGATTATCCCGGAACGGGTCTGGGAACGGCCCGCGGCGTATATGAAAAAAGGAACTCCATAAAGGAGTTCCTTTTTATTTTAGGAGAGAGGATGTATTAAGTTACTTGATGCTGACCGTCTTGGCCTTGCTGCCGATGCGCACGATGTACACACCCTTGGCGCCGGAGTACACCTTCTGCAGGCAGCCGATGCCCTTGGTGGTGCGGACGACGTGGCCGAGGCTGTTGAACACGGTGATGTTCTGGCCCTGGGCGTTGATGACCGTGATGAAGCCGCTGGCGTCGACGTAAGCCGAAGCCGGGTTGGCGTCAAACTTGTTCGATTCCAGTGCGGCGAACGGAGAACCGATAGAGCTGCTGGAGCCATTAACTGCGAAGGCGGACGGCTGCGAAGAAGAAGACTGGTTTGCCGGACCGGCGCTGGAAGAGGAGGAATGTCCCCAGTTGGGGAATCCCCTGTGGCTAGAAGAAGACAAGGCCGGACCTGGCTGAGACGAAGTCGGTGCCGAGGAGGTCGGATTGGAGATGGAGGAAGAAGACTGGTTGCTTCCCGAGGATGCAGGCGGCTGGTCGCCACCACCGTCGCCCGAGATCACGATGTCGCCACCATTGGGAACAGCGTCGAAGTAAATGTAACCGCCGTCAATCTTGGATTCGAGAGTGGCGGATCCCTGCTTGACTGTCGCCTTGGAAAGGCTGCTCTTGACGCGCAGCGAAAGCGGGTAGTCGTAATCGGAGACGTTGTCCTTGATGCTGTGGGTGAGTTTGACTGTGATGGTGCCGCTGCCGCTGGCTTCAACCTTGGCGGCCTTGCGTTCCTTGATGTACATGGCGACATGGCCCATCGGGGCAACCCAAATGTCCTTGTCGTTCTGCTGGGCCCACTTGAGGCCGTCTTCAATGGAGCCGATCGGCGTGGGCGAGTAGGTGGCGGAACCGTTGTTCTTGCCCTCGAAACCGTGGGTGAGGAATGCGATCCAGCCGCCCTGCTGTACGGCCTTCTGCATGTTGCCCTTGAAGTCGTTCGTGCCGGTGGAACCAGTCATGATGGCGGAAGCCATTGCCCAGTCGCTAGGACCGTCCTTGCCCATCATGTCGGGCTGGCTCTGCCAGGAACCGTTACAGATACGGCCAATGATGTAGTTCTGCAAGACTGCGCTCTTGTTCGGCACATTGCAGTTCGGATAGGCGACCGTGATGATGCCGTACTTCTGCTGGATTTTGCCCGCGATAGCCTGCTTCGAAGAAGCTTCTTCGCCGCTCATGTTCTGGCCGTGGTTAACGCTATGGCTTGCGATTTCGTGACCGTTCTTTGCCATGTTGCCGAAACCGTTCCAGTCGGGGTTCCAGCTGGTGACCACGTTGAATGTGGCCTTGTAACCATATTTGTCGAACAGCGGGCCGCCGTCACTCACGTGGCTCGGTGCGCCGTCGTCAAATGTAAAGGATGCGGCGCCCTTGCGGAAGCCTGCCCAGGTACCGATTTCAACATCCTGTGCGAAAACGGATGCCGTGGCGAACAGGCCAAAAGCGCTTATCGCTAGTACCGGAGAAAGTGCAAATTTTTTCATATCCATACCATACCTTTGTTTCACCGAAATTTGTGCAATTTCGGCTGTTGTGCTGTTTCATAATATATTTCTAATATATATCATATGCCGTTGTAGTGTTCTCAATCCGTTGTAGTATGGTGCAACATCTGTAAAAAAACGAAAAGAAGATGGCGAAAAAATGAGAAAAATTAGGGGAAAATTGTTTATATAATTTTACAAAGTGAAAAAATGTGTTCGGCGAGGCGGAAAAATTGTCGTGTCGGATGCAAAAATAGCCCGTTGACTATATTTGCGGTTGTGAAATCAAGAGCGCTTTTTAATTCCCTGGTAAATCCGATAGTCGATTCGGTTTATACGTCGGATGAGTATCCTGCTTTAGCCCTGTACGAACACGAATGGGCGCAGACGCAACCTTTTGACGGTTTGCGGGTGCTAGCAGCGACGCCGGTCTTTAGGAATACGCTCTTGCAGTACCGGGCCCTTATTGCGGGCGGTGCAGACCTTGTCGTGGGAATCGGCGGGGCAGAAAACGGCGCGACGATGCCTTGCGACGATGGCGTGGTGCGCCTGTTGCGCGAAAGCGGGATCCAGGTAATAGGGTTACAAGATGCTCTTGACGCGGAAGCGGAGGGGCACGGCTTTGATTTGATTCTTGACTGTGCGGGCCAGTTTTCGGCTTGCCATCCGCGGTTCGGGTTCGTGGAACTCACGCGGAGCGGAGTGCAGTTTTACGAGAAGTGCGAGCATCCGGTTTATGTGGCCGACAGCGGAATCGTAAAGCGCATCGAGACTTGCCTCGGGACGGGGGAAGGCTACGTGCGGGCGCTTGCCCAGCTCGGGTACGATTTCGGTTCAGATGCCGGTAAAAAGTTTGTCGTGTTCGGGAGCGGAAAAGTGGGGCAGGGAATCGTGCTGCAACTTTTGCGCTCCGGTGCTAGCGTGCAAGTGGTGACGGACTGTTCGCGTGGCTCGAATCCGTTCCTCGATGCAAACGATGTGTCGGTTACAGATTGTAACGACCTTGATGCTGTTGCCGCACTTGTGCGCGATGCCGATTTCGTGGTGACGGCAACCGGCGTGAAGGGTGCTCTTGACCGCCCGCAGGTGGTGGATGCCTTGCTCGCCTCGAATGCCGTGCTTGCCAACATGGGCGTGGAAGACGAATATGGGCCAAGTATCCCGGCAACCCGCGTGCTTGCCGAAAAGAAACCGCTGAATTTTATCCTCGAAGAACCGACACACCTCAAGTATATCGACGCATCGCTCGCGCTGCATGCGGCGCTCGGGGAACAGCTCTTGCGGGAAGCCGCAGGCGCGAATAAAAACGCGGGCCCTTTAGACCCGCCAAGTGAATTGGAACAGCGCATCCTCTCGATGACCATGCAAGATGGCCTCATCGGCCCCGAAATCGCCGAGATGATGGGATGGTAATTTTGTATTACTAATTCTTTTCGCTTTCGAGCTTGACGAAGAACTTCTTCGTCTCGCGGGCGACAATACCACTTAGCAGAATGAGTGCCACGAGGTTCGGGAAGGCCATGAGCCCGTTGAAGATGTCGGCGCTCGTCCACACGGCACTTACGGTGAGGTAGGGGCCGATGAATACGGCGGCCACGTACACCCAGCGGTAGGCGAGGATCGCCTTTTTCTTGCCGCGCCCGATGAGGTATTCCAGACAACGTTCGGAGTAGTAAGCCCAGCCGAGGACGGTAGTGAACGCGAAGAACACGAGAGCGACCGTGAGGATGACCGGTGCGATGGCGGCGCCTGCCGGGAGGTTCGAAAGCCCGCGGGTGAAAGCTTCCATGGTGATGTTCACGCCCTGGAGACCAAGCTGCGGGTCCCATGCTCCTGTTACCACGATGGCGAGGCCCGTCATGGAGCAGATGATGATCGTGTCGATGAAGGTGCCGGTCATGCACACGAGACCCTGACGTACAGGTTCCTTGGTTTTGGCGGCGGCAGCGGCGATCGGGGCCGAACCGAGGCCGGCCTCGTTGCTGAAGATGCCGCGGGCGATACCCTTCTGCATGGCGATGAAGATGGTGCCCACGACACCGCCCGTGACGGCGCTCGGGTTGAATGCCGCGCGGATGATGACCTCGATGGCGCCAGAAAGCCTGGAGAAATTGAAACCGAGAATCAGGAGGCAGAAGAGAATATAGAAGATGGCCATGAACGGCACGATATAGAGGGAAACCTTCGCGATGCGCTTGAGCCCGCCGATGATGACGCATGCCGTGAAACCCGCACAGAGCAGGCCTGCGATGGCAGTGGAGTAAGAGACGGAGTTTCCGCCGAGGTTCACGAATTCGCCCGTGGGGATGATGGTCGCGACGGCCGAGGTGATGCCGTTGACCTGCGTGATGGTGCCGATGCCGAGCAGGCCCGCGAGCACGCCGAACACGGCGAACACGACGGCGAGCCACTTGAAGTTGAGCCCGAAGCGTTCCTTGATACCCGTTTCGATGTAGTAGAAGGGACCGCCCAAAACCTTGCCGTCGGTATCGACCTTGCGGTACTTGACCGCGAGCAGGCCTTCGGCGTACTTGGTGGCCATGCCGAAGAATGCGGCGACTTCCATCCAGAAGAGGGCTCCCGGACCGCCGGTACCGATGGCGGTCGCGACACCCACGATGTTACCCGTACCGACGGTGGCCGCGAGTGCGGTGCAGAGCGCTGCGAAACTCGAAACCTCGCCTTCGCCTTCTTTTTCGCTGTGGAGCATGTAGCGCAGCGCGTTGCCGAGATTTGTTACCTGCAAAACGCCGAGACGGCTCGTGAGCAGGATGCCCACGAAGAGGATGACGACAATCAGGGGGACTCCCCACACGTAGCCATCAATTGCATCAAGAATGGAATTTAAAGTTTCCATGCAAAGCTCCTAAAATGGTTGGCGGTTTCAACTGACTGGGTAAAGATAAAAATTTATAAAAAAGCTCGTGAAAAAACTTATATTGAAAGTATGATTGATATTTATGCTTTGGCAAAAAATCCGCTTGTATTCCAAAAACAGAGGACCATCACCTCGGCTTACATCGATGTGTCCGGCAAAATGGGACTTGCGCAGACCGTGCTCATGGTCCAAGACAATATTACCGAAAATTTCGGTTCCATCAAGATGGACAATTTCGCGGTGAAGGAAAAGGGAGGCTTTTGGGTCGTCACCAAGACGAAAATCAAGTTTCTCAAGCGCCCGTACTGGCGCGACAAGGTCGTGACCACATCGTTCCCGGCGGATAACCAGCTCATCCGTCTCAACGAGAATACCGCCATCACGACAATCGAAGGCGAACCCATCATTTTGGCCAAGCAGGAAATGTGCTGCCTAAGTTTCGATCGCCACCGCCCGATGCGCCTCTCGTCGGTGGACTTCCCGGCAGAAGGTTTCCCGGAAGCGCTCATGACCGGCGAATTCGACCGCTTCAACGTAAAGCCCGAAGAGTATGTGGAGATATACCAGCAGAAGGTGCTGCCGCAACATATCGACATGTCGCACCACATGAACAACATCGAGTATGTGAAGCTCGCTTTGAATGTGTTCAGCGCTTCGGATTTGGAACTCTGCATTCCCTCGGCGCTCGAAATCCATTACCTGGGCGAATCGAAGGAAGGCCAGATTATGAAGGTGTTCCGCGCGAACCATAACGGAGCGACGTACATGCGGATTCTCGACGAAACCGACCGTCCCGTATTCGAAATGAAATTACGCATGATGTAGGACTGCGGCTTCTACAGCCTTTTTTTCAGGATTGTAAAGAAAAACGGCACTTTGTTGCGAGAATGATATATATTCCTTTCATCAGAGGATAACTTTTGGATATGTCTGGCACAACGAAAACCGTGGAGTTCACCAAGTCCGCATTCAAAATTGCGACCCGCTGCCCCATGCAGGCGTACTACTATCGTAATTCCAAGGGCAATGACCCAAGAGTAGATGGGGAAAAGAAACTCAAGTTCTGCGAAATCGACACCATGGCAAAGGTGCTTGTATGGGAATATTTTAACAACGTAATTAAGGAATAAGGGAAGATGAGTGAAGAAAATAATTTTATAACACTAATAAAAGGTTGGATTAACGAAAAAAATCAAAATATTGCTGAGAATGGCAGGCGTTGGAAAATGGGGGCGCCGTCATCGGATGGTACTATTTTAATGTGTAGAGAAAATTCCCAAGATATAAATCTTTCGTATCACGAAAGTATATCTTATACATATTGTAATTCAAGACTATCTCTTGATTACAGAAGAAGGCATTCTCAAAAGGAATTTTTTTACTCAGAATTATGCTCCCGTTTAAAAAAAGAAGGTTTTAAACCTCAACGAGGAAAAAATAACGAAAAAAAAGGAAATAGTGGAATATATATTGTTTTTGGCAGGCCATCAGGAAAGAAAAAGTGGACTGCTGATTCGTTGAAAAATGCATTGAATGCTATGCACGATTTTAGTGAGCACGAAGAATCAAAGTATTTGAATGTGGTAAAACAATGTGAAAGAGAAATCCCAACAGAAAGTGATGGAGATGAAAAAATGTCTGAAAAGGAATTCAACATAGATGATGTAACTACGCTTCTACTCAACAACCACAACATCATTCTTCATGGTGCACCAGGTACAGGCAAAACGTACTTGGCGAAGCAAATTGCAAAAAGAATGATTTTTGGAGAGTCAAAAGACATTGATCTTCTCAATACAAAAGATGAAAAAATAACAGACAAAGACCAGAAAGAAAAAAAGAAAGTGTTGATCAAAAAATTTAATGATCAATGTGGATTTGTTCAGTTCCATCAGTCTTATGATTATACGGATTTTGTAGAAGGTTTACGTCCGAAAAATGGAGATAATGGGCAAATTGGTTTTGAACCGAAAGATGGAATATTCAAAAAATTTTGTGGTAAGGCCTTGATTTCGACAACAATAAATGGGGTTGATAATTTTGATGAAATATTTCAAAAACTTGTTACTGAATTTGACGAAAAAAAACTTATTGAAATCCCTTCACTTAATGGAGGCTCCTTTGCAATATCATTAAATTTATCAGGAAGTGGCTTTGTTCTTTATTTGAAAAACGAACAACAACAATATGAACAAACATCATATGGCTTTTTTAATTATGATCAATGTTATAGAGTGTATCAAGGACTGCCTGGAACTCCTAAAAAGGGGCTTGATAACTACAGGAAGGCCATTGTTAAATACATGAAGGAAAAATTAGGTTTGAAAAAATACGTTCAAGGGACGATATCTTCTGAAGCTGAACCCTATATTTTCATTATTGATGAAATTAATCGTGGTGAAATGTCTAAAATCTTTGGCGAATTATTTTTCTCTATTGATCCTGGATATCGAGGAACAGAAGGAAAAATTAGAATGCAATACGCAAATCTTCAAGAGGTGCCTAATAGATTTGACGAGGCTTTGGGTGTAAATAATGAAGGGGATAAAGGTAACTATGGTCATTTCTTCGTTCCTGATAATGTCTATATCATTGGCACGATGAATGATATTGATCGCAGTGTTGAAAGTATGGATTTTGCCATGCGTCGTAGATTTGCCTTTAAGGAAATCAAAGCGGAAGATAGTCAAATAATGTTCAATAAGTCAGACTCATGGAAAAATGGGAGAGGCGGCATTGTTCCAATTTCAAGTAATCTGCTTAAAAAAGACGCAGACAAAAAGGATAAAAATAACATTATAAATCGAATGAATAATTTAAACAATGCTATTTTGTATAAGGATTTTAATTTAAATGCCTCTTATCAAATTGGTGGTGCATATTTCCTAAAATTTGCGTATTATTACGAGAAGGAAAAAGATAATATTGATGATGCATTTGAATCGCTTTGGGTAAATCATATTGAAGGGGTTCTTCGTGAATACCTTCGTGGAATGGACAAGGTTGATAATTTACTGGATGATCTAAAAAACGCATACAATCTTAGTGTTGTTTATAAACTAAAAGAAGACAAAAGAACTGTAGAAAAGGAGGAGAAGCCCAAAGAGCAAGAAAAGTCCTCAGGAGAAAATCCAAATAGATGATTAACCCATGTTCATTTCTTTAAAAGACAATCAACACAATAAAACTGTTCCATGGAATGAAGCGTGGAAAGATTATGACGTTGACGGACAAATCGTTGCCGCAGAATCTCCGCCATACGAGCAATTTAAAGTAACTCTCAAAAAATTTAGTGGTGTTTCTTTAACTGAGCTCAGAAATCCGAAAAATAAAGAGAAATACGGCAAATTCATTGTATTTCCATCGGATGCAGCTGAAAGCGATCTTGACGATGACGAGAAAGTCCTTTTTGAGTTGTTGGATGCTGATTCGGATAATCCGAAATTCAGAACAGGCAACGTCATGGGATTTTTCTCTCTCCGCGGGGAGAAAAAAGAGAACGACCAAACGTCAGAAGTGTGGATGCAGATAACATCCCGCTTCGACGATGCGGAGCGCAAGGACAATTTCTTTTTGCATTACATGTTGCAAAAAGTCTGCAACATGGCGATTGCTCCAAGCGTCAGTTCGGGTGCTGATTCGTTTTACGACTTTTTACCATACTTGTTCCCGGGCTATCTAAAAGAGGCTTGCAAACAGGGAATTTTCCGTGCTTATGTGACGTGTGAATATAACGATGCCTATGTTCGTGGCCCTATCGATGTGGCTCGCCATATCCGCTACAATATTCCGTTTAACGGGAAGGTTGCTTATCATACTCGAGAATACACTGCCGATAACAAGATTACGCAGTTGGTGCGGCACACCATAGAATATATACGTTCCATGGGGTTCTCTATTCTCGATGGCGATGCTCGTGATGATGTGGGCAAAATCATTGCAGCAACGCCTTCCTATACCAAAAACGACAGGGCGAAGGTGATTGCGCAGAATCTCCGTCCTGTCACGCATCCGTATTATACTGCGTACGAACCGCTCCGGACATTATGCCTTGGCATTTTGCGTCACGACAAACTGAGTTACGGGAGCGATGAGGAAAATCAGATTGCCGGAATCCTGTTTGACGGGGCGAACCTTTGGGAAGAGTATCTGGCAAAAGTGTTTGAAGATGGCGATCTAGGATTAATTCATTCCAATAACAGAATGGATAAAAATGGATTATATCTGTATAAAGGAAGTAAAACTAAATGTTACCCGGATTTCTATTGCGAACCAACAGATAATGCGATTGATGGAGTTGTTGTGGATGCGAAGTATAAAAGATTATGCACAACGGCAGATGAAAAAGATGAGGCAGATAGGTCTCAGGATGAATACGTAGAATCTGGTTCTGATAAAAAACCAACTTTCCATTATAGAAAAGATGACCTCTATCAAATGATTATTTACATGTATCGTCTGAGAGCCCCAAGAGCGTTGCTTGTTTCTCCATGCAAAAGTAAAATGGATAACTTAAAAGTTCAATGTTCCTCAACCCCCAAAAAAGCCAATGGATATGGTGGAGAGGTGCATGTTGTAGCTGCGCCAATTCCAATAAATCTTAAAGACGATTGGGAGAAATATAAAAAGTTGATGGATGAGACGGAAAAGTCTCTTGTGGAAGCAATTCGGTCTTATATGCAAAATAAATAGTTAATATCTCATCATTTATTGTATACTGAATCTGTTTTACAACCATAAAACAGCGAAGGTGTATCTATGGAGATAAACAAGAACTGGCCCACAGGTTGGATGGATGATATTGATCGCCTAATTTACGATGTCGTTTAGATCGTAGTACATAAGTCGCGTGTGAGGATCGTTGTCTTTGGCGTTCATGAAACGGAAGCCGTTCTTTTCGTAGAAAGGGACTGCATTTAGATAAGCGTCCACTGTCAAGAAGCGGCAACCGGTCTTATTGTTCAAAGTGAACATTGACTTGATGTAGTCTATGACGGTCGTTCCAATTTGTTGCCCTTTTACGGTCGTGTCTACGCCTAGTCTGCACAACTTAACTGCAGGGTAGCTTTTTAGCCTTTTTTCGTTCGGGAAACCTCGTTTCTTGCGAAAACGATTGAATTCTGTTTTGTCTTTGAAGTCGCTTGTGGCAATCTTATCGTTTGCGAGACTACAGTAGGCGTAAACTTTACCTGTCAGGGAATCTGCGAAGGCATAACTTACTGCAAGCATATATTTTTGGAAAGCGGCTGCGTGATTGAGAATAAAGTCGTTTAGATCTTCGTCTCCGCAATCAAATTTCTTTATCGCCTTTGTAGAATCTAATCGAATGAAATCGAGATGACTTAAATCTATACTTGTCTGAACCAAGGGTCGACTCCTCCGTTGGCCGCTTCGCGTTCACGCATTTTTGCCATGCCGCGCTCGTAAGCCTTTTTCATAAGTTCATAATTCCGCAGGCGGCGGACACGAATTTCCGGAGGTTCCGGGTGCCGCTCTTCCATACGGGCTAAAAACCGGCGAGCGTCCTCGCCGAACAAAATCGGAGTCTCTCGAATTTCGCGAGCCATGATTCCTCTTTTGTTAATTGTCCATATATCAATCAGGCCGAACGGCCAAGCGGCAACCGATTAAGTCGATTCCATGATAATAAATATAACTAAAGTATGGAATAAATGCAAACCGAATGGGGAAAATGCACGTTCAGTGCAGTTGTGAAAACATTTAGAACGGCCCCTTCACAGGGGTCGTTCTCTTTTTTTCTATATTTGCTGACGGAAATTGACCAAAATTTTAAAAAAGGACAAAATAATATCATGTGTGAAAATTGCAATTCTGCCAAGTCTCCTGTTCGCGTCCGTTTTGCCCCGAGCCCGACGGGCTACTTGCATGTGGGCGGTGCGCGCACGGCTATCTACAACTACTTTTTTGCCAAGCACATGGGCGGCACGTTCTACCTGCGTATCGAGGATACCGACCGCAAGCGCTATAACGAGACTGCCCTGCACGACTTGATGCGCGACCTCAAGTGGTTGGGCCTCCAGTGGGATGAAGGTCCGGGTTGCGAAGGCGACTGCGGTCCGTACTTTCAGAGCGAACGTCTCGACATTTACCACCGCGAAATTAAGAAGCTCCTGGACGCGGGTTGTGCCTACTACTGCTTCTGCACCGAAGAACGCCTGCAGGAAGTTCGCGCCGAACAGGAAAAGTCTCATGTGCCGGTCACGGGTTACGACCGCCACTGCCGTAACATCAGTCGCGAAGAAGCTGAAGCCCGCATTGCCGCCGGTGAAAAGGCCGTCATCCGCTTCAAGGTGCCGGAAACCGGCGTCACCGAATTCGACGACATGATCCGTGGCCACATCAGCTACCAGAACGAACTTCTCGATGACCTCGTGCTTATCAAGCGCGACGGTTATCCGACTTACCATTTTGCAAGCGTCGTGGACGATCACCTGATGGGTACGACGCACGTGCTTCGCGGCGACGAATGGATCAGCTCCACGCCGAAGCATGAACTCTTGTACAAGGCTTTTGGCTGGCAGCCGCCTGTATGGTGCCACCTGCCGGTGATTCTCGACAAGAACGGCGGTAAGCTCAGTAAGCGCAAGGGGGCCGCCTCCGTGGGTGATTTCCGCGATCTCGGCTACCTGCCCGAAACGCTCGTGAACTACCTCGCTCTCCTCGGCTGGAACCCGGGCGACGACCGCGAAGTCATGACCATCAAGGAAATGGTCGAAAGCTTCACGCTCGAACGCATCAACCCGAAGTCCGCGAGCTTTGACGAGAAGAAGTTGCAGTGGATGAATGGCCAGCACATTCACATGTGCGATGACGCGTTCCTCAAGGGAATCATGAAGGAAGGCCTTGCTGCGAAGGGCATCGACCTTTCCAACGAGCCGGAAGCCCGCCTCGACGAAATCGTGAAGCAGCTCAAGCCGCGCGCCCACTTTGTGCAGGACTTGGCCGAGATGGCTGTGTACTTCTTTGTGGCCCCGACGACCTACGACGAAAAGGGGGCCAAGAAGCACTTTGGCGAAGGTTCCAAGGAAGTCGCGACACTCGTGCGCGACATGCTCGCCTCTATCGAAGATTTCAAGACTCCGGTGATCGAGAAGGGTTTCTACGACCTCGCCGAACGCTGCGGTCACAAGGTCGGTGAACTCGTGGGTGCCCCGCGTCTCGCTGTTTCCGGCGTTACCGCAGGCCCCGGCCTTTGGGAAATGTTCGAAATCATCGGCAAGGAAGAAGTGCTCCGCCGCATCGACGTGGCACTCCCGCTGATGAAATAGTTTCCCTAGATCCTAGCCTCTAGATTCTAGCCCCTAGTTCCCATGCGCACCCAGTTCCCTCATAGGCTCTACACTTTGCCGCTCTTTTGCCGGCGCTGCCAGCGCGTGGTCGAACACGGTGTTTTTGCCAGGGAAGCGTATTCGACTTATGGGGGCATGAATTCGGGGATTCCCCTGCTCTGTTGTTGCGAACAGTGCCAGTCCGTATTCATTGCCTTTTCGCAGGAGTTTTCTTTCTGTAGCGACAAGACGAGGAATGGCGATTATGCCAAAATCTATGGGCGCAACAGGATTGCTCCGGGGAACTGGCTGTATTTCAAGGGGAAGGCGAAACCGGGTTTGGTGAAGAGCTATTTCCAGACTTCGGAAAAAGAAATCATCATGATTAGCTATGATGGCGGCCCGGACCAGAAAGTAGAATGCCCGAACGTCGTCATCAATCAGGAGGAATCTCCGGATGGTTACCGTTTGCTGCCTGCGCAGAGCGCGCAAACGCTTATCGGTGACCATATCTATCATGCTATCCGCAACGCTTTTGGTGTGGCTGTCGGTTTGGTCAACGATGGCGAAAAGGATTTGCTTGCCGTTTTGTTGGAAGACGGGACGATTCTTTTCTTGGCCTTGCCTGTGACTTCGCAGAATTTGCCGAATCCCAAGCTTGCCGAAATTGTGCGTAGTAGGTTGCTCCAGTTGTTCCCCGAAGATGCTCGCCGGATTTCGGTGAATGTGGGGCAAGGGGTTGTCTACTTGGATGGCCTTGTCCGCAATTTGTCTGTAAAGCGGGCGCTCAAGGGCTGTGTCGAGGCGCTCCCGAAGGTGCGAGGTTGCGTTGACTTTATGAGAGTCGCGACAAATAGCATTGTCTCGGATACGGTCATGGAGAACGATGTTCTTTCGATTCTCGAAACGCCGGGCGTGCGCGTCTTTGATTACAGCGTGAAGGTGGAACAGGGCAAGGTCTCGGTCACGGCTTCGTGTTTCGAGGACTACGATTTGAAAGAACTGGAACGCCGCATTGCGGAGTATCCCGGTGTGCAGGAACTCGTTTTTTCGCTGAACTTCCTTCCATTGGATGCAATGCCCAACCGGGAACTGTGCGAAGAAATCGAGAAATCCCTGGAATCGAGTACGCTTCTTTCGGGGGCGCGGATTAGAGTTTCGTTTGTTAGGAATAAATTTTTGCTGGAAGGCAGAGTTTCTTCCAATTTCCAAAAGCAGTTGGCGTTCCTTTCGGCCATGAAAACGGCCAAGTCGCCATCGGTAGAAAATAAACTGAGAATTATTTTAAAATAAAGGAGTCGTTATGGCTACGGGTTACGAAAAGATTAGCAATATAAAGAATATTCTTTGCAAGCCAATGACCGTTGAGAGTATGGCTATTTCTATGAATTGCAAGGCGCGTACGATTTATCGCCATATTCAGCAGCTGGAAAAAGAAAATTGCGGGTTGCACAAGTTCAAGCAGGAAGGGCAGACTTTTTACGTCATCCAGCCGGAACAGAAGACTGACTTCAATCAGGATCTCGTGAAAAAGCTGGAGAAGCTTCGCAAGTCGTTTGAAAGCGATTCCCCGACTGGGATAAAGAACCTGAAAATCATCGACAACCTGATTAATTCTTTGAGCGTAACCGACCCGGATTCCTTCAAGGTGGATCCCATTTCGGTGGACCCCGATTTTGAACTCGATTACGGCCCCTTCTGCGATCGCAACCTCAAGGATACCATCGTTTCCAAAATCCTCAAGGCGATTCATGACGGCGTGAAAGTCAATATCACCTATCGCAGTGCTACGCATGAGGAAGAACAGACAACAGTTACGGTGAGTCCGGTCAAGCTCGTGCTCCGCATAGATACTCTTTACCTGATTGCTGCCGACGATGAATTCGAAGAAACCCAGATTTTCAAGAATTATGTTGTTGAAAATATTGTCAACATGACGATGACGAATATTCCTGTCGTAAAGCTGTCGTTTGATTCCAAGATTCATTATAAGTACACATTCGGCAAGTGGACCGATGCAAAACTCCAGCCGCAGGACATTTCGCTTTTGGTCAAGTCCAAGTGGTTGCAGAGCCAGTTCAAAAAATCCAACTTTGTCCCGGTGGCGGTCATTAAAGAAACCAAGTCCCGCTTTGTTGTGGACTTGAAGTTGCGTATCACTCCGGATTTCAAGTCTTGGCTTCTGGGCGTGCTCCCGGATGTTGAAATTTTGAAGCCCGCAAGCCTTAAGGCCGATATGAAAAACCTCGTTAAGGAAGCGATGAAATCTCTCCAGGGTTAAGATGGAACACAAGCTTTCTGACTACAATTTTGAATTCCCGCCAGAGCTGATTGCTAGCCGCACGGCAGGGAAGGGCAAGACCCACATTTTATATTGCCCCAAGAACGGAGGCGAGAGGCGCATCCTCAAGGCTCCGGAGATTGTCGACTTGTTCAATCCCGGCGATTGCTTGGTGGTGAACAATACCAAGGTGATTCCCGCAAGGCTCTACGGCCACACGTTGCATGGTGGCGAGGTCGAGACGCTTCTGGTGCAGTCGCTGATTCCCGCCGAAGACGGCTCCGCCCGCTACGAGGCGCAGGTGCGCCCGGGCAAGGCTTTCAAAATCGGCCGCGAACTCGAAATCGCGGGTGTGAAGACGGTCGTCGAAGACGTCCGTGAAGACGGGGCCCGCGTGCTGCGCTTTGCGGTGACTCCGGTGGAACTCGAGTCGGTGATGAATAGGGAAGGACACGTCCCGCTGCCGCCGTACATCAACCGCCCCGACGACGAAGACGACAAGAAGGCTTACCAGACGATTTTTGCGAAGTATTCCGGTGCGGTGGCCGCCCCGACGGCGAGCTTGCACTTTAGCGAGCAGATGCTCGAAGACCTCAAGGCAAGGGGCGTGTACGTGGCTGAAGTGACTCTGCACGTGGGGCCCGGCACCTTCCAGAACATCTCAGTCGAAGACTTTACCCTGCACAAGATGCACGGCGAACATTACGAACTCACGAAGGAAAACGCCGAAATCATCAACAAGGCCAAACGCGAAGGTGGCCGCATTGTGACGGTCGGGACGACGAGTACCCGCGTTGTCGAAACAATTGCCGATGCGAACGGAATTGTGAAAGCTCAGACAGGCGTGACGCACGCGTTCTTCTACCCCGGCTACCGCTACAAGATTGTGGATGGGCTCCTCACCAATTTCCATTGGCCCAAGAGCTCGCTTATCTTGCTGGTCTCTGCGTTCTACGGGCGCGAAAATACGCTGGCCGCATACAAGATGGCCGTTGAAAACAAGCTGAAGTTGTTCAGCTATGGCGACGGAATGTTGATATTGTAACTAAGACTAGTTGTTCCCGCTCTGGTCGCTTTCGGTTTCCAGTGTGGGGATGTTCTTTTCTTCGTTGCAGAGGTTCTCTTCGCGGATCTTGAACGTGAAGTCCACGAGGTTGTTCTCGAACATCTTCTGGTACGGCTTCTTCATCTGCACGCCTTCGAGGGCGCAGGTGCAGTAGTTCACGCGCTGCACGAGCTTGGAGCCGTTGCCAGGAGTTCCCTTGGCAAAGACACATTCGTGCATGATGGCGTATTCGAGGGCACGGTCGTAGCGGAACTTGCACTTGTTCTTCGCGTCGGGGAGGGCCGCCACCTTCTCGATGATGCCTTCGTTCGGGACATTGTTCATGAAACTGCAAGTCATGAATCCGAGGATGTAAATGAACAGGGCTACCGCACCAATGATGATGAAACGCTTTGAACGGGGCAACTTGCTGAACTTGTTGCCGAGAGCCGCAAACGTTTGCGTAGCGTGGAGTTTGACATTGTCTGAATCGTTCTGTGCCATATTTCCAATATAATTATTATTCTTCTACAAGTGTCCAGACGTCCGGAAAAGTACGGTATTCGTCTGCAAAATCGAGCCCGTAACCCACGACGAACTCGTTCGGGATTTCAAAACCTACGTAATTGGCCGTTATGGGCACTTCGCGTCGCTCGGGCTTGTCGAGGAACACGCAGGTCCTGATTTCCTTGGCACCCCTTGCGGAAAGCTCCTGGACGAGGGCCTTCATGGTGCGTCCTGTGTCCAAAATGTCGTCTACCAGCAGGATGCGTGCGCCTTCTACCTGTATGGAATCGAGTCCGCTCACCTTGACCTTTTGCGAAGATTCCGTGGAGTCCCCGTAGCTCGAGGCCTTGATGAACTTAATCTGTGCCTTCTTCTTTGGCATCGCCCGGCAGAGGTCGGCCACGAAGATGAACGAGCCTGTCATGACCCCGACGATGATGTCGAAGTCGTATTCCCCGCCAATCTGCTTGCCCAGTTCGCCGATACGTTTGGCGATTTTTTGGGCGTCGATGAGCGGGGCTTTCGACAGGTTAAGCATGGGGAACCTCGAAGTTTAACCAGTCGAACATCGGCTTGAGCGCGGCCAGCTTGCCGTTGGGGTCTTCCATGAACTTCTTGTAGATGGGGAAAACCTTGTTTTCGAGCGTGGTCTTGTCGATATAGAGTTCCAGCCAGTCCGCGACGGTGATAAGGCCTGTGATGTGCCTGACGGATGCTTCGTCCTGGCTCCTTTCGACGTTTTCGATGAGGCCCATGAGCTTCCTGTGGAACATGCGGCCCGTGCCGCCGAACGAGAACGTGGTGTCCAGCGCTTTCGCTTCGTCGATAAGTTCATGGATCCTTGCAAAGTCTTCGTCTTTTGGCGTGTCCAGGTAGGTGAGCGCAAGGTGGTGGATCTTCGCGTTGATTTCAAGCGAGAGAATCTTGCGCATGGTATCGGGCAGCGTATGGTCCGGGTCGGCCAGGCAATCAATAGGAATGCCGTGGTCCAAAGCGAACTTGGAGAAGGTCTTGGTGACTTCTGTCAGGTGGCGCTGCGTCGAAAGCTGGTTGATGCGCTTGAGGGAATCGCTCATGAGGTCGCGCATGCGGACAACGTATGCCTCGGGGAATGCCGCCTTGAGCTCTTCGGTGGACATGTTCGGGTTATCGACAAACGAGAGCCCGCATTCCCTGGGGTCGCCGTTGCAGACAACCAGGTTGACTCTCCCGAGTGCGTCATTGAGCACGAGAATGGTCGATGCGTGATGCTCGTCGATAGTCGTGTCGTTGTAGGTGGTATAAACTATGGTCTGGCGGCGTCGCGACGAGATTTTCGAGGCGGTGAGGCGATAGTCCTTGTTCAGGTAGTCGTCCTCGAGCCCGAGGTGGTAAATGGCGGCGCGTTCGGCCATCTGCTTGACGAATGCGGGGACGTCTTCTTCGGCAGACTTTGTGAATACTTCGGCTCCGCTCCACTTGTGCTCATTGCTCGTGGCCTTCGCGAGGATTTCGAGGACTTCGGCCTTGATGTCGCGGCCTTCGGGGAGGAACGGCTTGAGCAGTTCCATGGCGCGCAGCGCATAGCGCATGTTCTGTACGGGCTCCAGGCCTTCGATATCGTTGAAGAACCAGCCGCAGCTTGTAAAGCTGAACATGCAGAATTTCTGGATTTCGAGTAAACGCACTGCCTTGGCACACTCATCCGGGTCGTGCGGGTGCAGAAGCGTGGCGTTGAGGAAACTCTTTAGGCGGTAGCTGTCGCCTGGGGCGATGAGGACGTCGACGTACTTGTTGCGGACATCCCACGGGTCCATTGCCGTGAGGTGCTGGAGTTCGTTTATAAAGATTTCGTCGGCGAGGGCCTTCAGATGGTTAAAGGCGTCGCGCAGGGGGCCGCGCCATTTCTGGTTCCAGTCCGGCCCGCCGCCCGTGGAGCATCCGCAGTCACGGTACCAGCGGCCGACTCCGTGGGCGCAACTCCATGCACAGCCTTCGCCGTGGAAGTTCTTCAAGAGGACTTCGTGCTGCGGCGGGAATTTCTCGAGATACCAGCCGTAGTTGACCGGCACCATGTTGTGCTGGGGGGCGTAGCGGTTGTAGAGCCAGGCCGCGCACATGTCGCCGAACGGTTCGTGGTGACCGTAGCTTTCGCCGTCGGTACCGATGCTCACCAGTTGCGGGTCTTCGCGGTTTGCGTCCCAGGCGTCGCGGATGCGTCCGCCGAAGGTGTCTGCGTTGCGGAGCAGGTGTTCGAACCCCACGGCCGAAGAAAGCCAGGGATTGTAGAAAAAGACGTCAAGGTAGCCGTCACAGACAAGGTTGCCTTCCTTGTCGCGCGGGAAAATGCGGTAGGGGCGCGTGGTATCGATGTCGGTATTGGCGCATCCCTTCCATTCGCTGTCGCCGAGCTTGCGGAAACTGTCGGCCTGCGTCGGCGAGAGGATGGTGAACTTGATGCCGGCTTTGATGAGTTCAACGACGGTGTCCAGGTTGATGGCTGTTTCGGCAAGCCACATGGCCTCGGGCATGCGACCGAAATGGAACTTGAAATCTTCGATGCCCCAGTGGATTTGCGTGCGCTTGTCCTGTTCACTTGCAAGTGGCATGATGACATGGTTGTACACCTGGGCGATGGCGTTGCCGTGGCCGTTCAGGCGTTCGCGGCTGCGCTTGTCCGCTTCTTGGATTCGCTTGTATGTTTCCGGGGTGTTCGTGCGGATCCAACTCATCAAGGTCGGACCCATATTGAAACTCATGAAGTCGTAGTTGTTGACAATATCGACAATGTGCCCGTGCTCGCTCAAAATGCGGCTTGCGGAGTTCGGGCTGTAACATTCACTGGCTATGCGGTCGTTCCAGTCGTGGAAGGGCCTTGCGCTAGGTTGATTCTCAATGACGCCCGTCCAGGGGTTCTCCCGGGGCGGCTGATAAAAATGTCCGTGGATCGTAAAATAAAGGGGGTGCTTGTCGCTCATGGCCTGCAATATAGGTAAAAAAAAGGCGGCCTTGTTGGCCGCCGGGTTTTCGTCGACTCTACTTCAACCGAATCGGTTGCGTGACTGCGATTCCTGTGCCTTTGACGCGTAGGAGGTAGTGCCCGCTCCGGATTCCGGTGAGGCTGAATGTGTGGTTACCGACTGCTATTGCTCCCCTGTGCAGGGTGGCGATGTGCTGGCCGTTCATGCCGAAAATATCTACGTTCAGTATCCCTGCCGTATTTGAGACAAGGGAGATGCTGTTGGCGTTGACTTTGACGGAGGGATGAATGTTGTTCGCAATACGGAAATATCGTGTTGTTCCGCTTTCGTAATTGTCGTCGTAGACAATTTTGATTTCAGGAATCATTTCTTCGGTATTTTCGAAACCGCGGCTAAATGCATCGTACTTGTCGGCATTGAAATTCCAAAGTGTGTCCGTTCCGGCGACAAAGTTGTCGTAAAGAATGGTGCCTGTGTAACCCGCTGCGTAGTTTGCGATGACTGTGCTCAAAGTCTTGTTGCGGTCGGCATGGCTCGAAATATCGAAAGTACAAGTCTTCTTTTCTCCGGCGGGCACTTCGCAGGGGCCTTCGACTTCGGTCCATGTCCATGCATCCGTGAGCTTGAAAATCAGGTTCAGCTGGGCGGCTGTGGCTCCGTTATTCTTTGCTTCAAAAGACAGCGTGTTGGCTTTGCTCAAGTCGAATGTTTTCTGGTATTCGATTTGAGCGTTGTCGCCTCCGTAAGTTACGGCCATCTTGCCGTCGCCGGTGGTGTTGTCAATCGTTGCATCTTTAATTTTGATGCTCGCTTCTTCTGTGGCGGCGAGAGCCGTCATCGCTTTAAGAGCCGGGTCGATTGTGTAAGTGTAACCGCCGAAATTCGCTTCGGTCTTGTCGCCAATGTACTGCCATGCGAGAGCGCCTGCGTAGCCACCGTCAAATGCTTTGCGGTAACATTCTTCTGTCGTAATCTGCGTCTTGGCGGCAAAAGTGGATTTGTAGGTTTCGCCAGCCCAGCCGCTTGCCGGGAACTCACCGATAATCATCGGCTTGTTGTCGTAGCCATATTGGGTTGCCATCTGCGCCGCCGTATTCACGAACGGCGAGACGGCGTCATCCTGGTAGTACGGATAATAGTGTGTCTGGAAAAAGTCAAGGGTGCCGTTTGCTTCTCCACCGGCTGCAACGAGGGCTGCATCGTTCCACCAGGCCTGATATTTGATATTGACGCTACCTGTCGAAACGAGAAGTTCCGGGTTTGTTGTATGGATAGCTGCCGCAACCTTGTTTGTAAACTTCTGAAGTGTGGCCTTGTCGAGTTTCTTGGTTGTCCAACCTTCGCTGGTCATGCCTTCGGGCTCGTTGAAAACTTCCCATGTCAAGAGCGCATTGTGGTTGCCAATCGCCGTTACCACTGGGATGAGCGCATTGTCGATGAAAGCCTTGGTGCCTGCATCTTCGAACAGTTGCGTGTTCGCTGTGATATCGAGTTTATCGTTGTAAAGCCCCCATTGGTTCGGTTCCATCAGGTTGTGGCTGAAAAGGCACATCGAAACCATCACGCCGTATTCTTCGGCGATATCGAGGGCTTTTTTCATGTTGTTGATGGTGTTCGCCTTGAGGCCCGAAACCAGATGAGTCGTCTGGTCGATTTCCGGGCTTTGGCTCATGTTGTTGAAAAGCCACCAACGGATAGCGTTGCCGCCCGCGGCGCGGGTGCCTTCGACGGCCTTGCGCCAAGCGTTTTCGTTCAGCGGGGAATCGCCCACGTCGGAGTTGTAGTCGCTCCAAGCGAGATTCGCGCCCGAAAAGAAGATTTTTTTCCCGTTGTACTGTAGTTCCGTCCCGTTTACGGTCAATCCTGGCGCGGCAATTGCTGTACTGCAAAACGCAAGCGCACACAGCATTTTGAGCTTGATGTTTTTCATCCTGTTCTCCATAATTATAAATTACCCCGCCTCAAAATAAATAAAAACCCGTAAAAACGGGTTTGCTTTTGTTTGTTCCCGTGGACATTTGTTTTTAAAAATGTCCACGGCTTTTGGGGGAAATGGGCTGTTTTTACTTGTTTTTGAATGTGGCGCCGAACGAGAAAGTACGCTTTTCGCCGGGGGCTACGACAATTAAACCACGGTGATGGTTCAGGGCGTCGGGCTCGGCGGTCATGGGCTCAATGGCGATGCTGTCGCGTGTGGGCGGGGTGTAAATCTGGATGGCGTTGTACTGCCCGTCGCCTGCATTCTGCCAAATATCGAGAGCGCCTATAGAACCTTCGAGAACGGCTCGCGCGCACTGCGGAATGGGGGCTTCCAAGCAGAAACAGTCGTTGATGAAATCGGTTCCGATTTTGCGACCGCTCGTAAAGCGCGTGTCGTCGAGGAGGTTCCCGGTCGGAATGTCTGCCTGGTCGAGCTCACTCCGTTTTGTCGGGGGGAGGGTCATGACGAGGTCGTCAATCTTTTCGCCGAGCATAAAGTACGGGTGCCAACCTTCGGAATAGGGCATGTCCGTTTTCCCGAGGTTTTCAACCGTCGATTCTACGGTAAAGGTTTCGCCAGTGAAGATTATTTTGTTTGTGGCGCGGAACGGGAAGGGGAATCCGGCAAAGGCTCCTGCCCAGTCGCAAGTGAATTCGGCGATACATTTTTCGCTGTCGGCCTCGAAACTCTTGAAAGCCCACTCTGCATTTTGCAAGAATCCGTGGAGTGCGTGCGGAGCCCAACTTACGTTATTTACAAGTTGGTAGTCTTTCCCTTGCCAGTTGAACTTTGCGTAGGCTACGCGGCCCGGGAACGGAGCGAGGCGGCAACCGGCGTTTGTGTCCGGGCCCATTTTGTAGATGTCATCGCCCGGCCGGTAACCGAACAGAAGTTCGGCGGCTTGGCTGTCGGCCTTTTTAAGAGGAACGCGCCAGGCGTTGAGGCCTGCACCGTAGCCCGAAAGGATTTCAAATTCAGCGCCGTCGTCGCGCTGGAGGACAAAACACTGCACCGCGCCAATCGGCCGGGAAATAATCGAAAAATTGCTCATGGGAGGCAAGATAGAAAAATGGGGGGGAGGCTCGAGGCTTGAGGTCCGAGGTGCGAGAGGTTTAAATGCTCAAATATTGACAAGAAAGGTTACTTTGTATATATTTATGCGATTAGAAGTATGCTTTAAAGTGGGTGTTCGGCAAAAAAAGAGGTTTACAATGAATGTGAAAACTACTATCGCTTTTGTAGTGACGCTGTTCAGCGCCATGGTTGTTTGTTCCTGCTCTGGTGATGCTAGCACAAATCATTCGTCAGAAAACGCCTACAACGAGACTCTTCTTCAGCTAGATTCACTGTCGCCTTGTGCAACCAACGATCAACTGGACAGCATAGAAAATGTGGATACTCTTTTTATCGTTAGCAAAGATGGCAAGACTTCATTTGTATTCCCTGCACAAATAAGTTGGAGTCAAGATTCTATCAAGTCTATCGGGGTAGAAAGCAGGGGCGATACCTTAAGTATTGAATTACTTCTCAAGAAAAACACGCCTCCTCTGAAATTGGATTGCCAAGTATGGGTCTATTCCACCGTGAAGGGAACCATTGATGAACACTATGCAGTTACGGATGTAGGCCCCGTACATACGTTAATAAAGAAGTGACAAAAGAAAAACCGACAAGCCTGGGATTCCTATTTACTATTTTTGCGGCATGGATTCCCGGACTATCGTAGCCCCGATGACCCCTGCCGGCGTGAGTGCCGTGGCCGCCGTCCGCGTGAGCGGGCCGGAGGTTCGCGATGTGGTGCGCGCTTTGTTCGGGGATGCGGCTCTTGCAACAATCAAGCCGCGTGAAGTCCGTCTCGGGACGGCCCGCTACCCGCGCCCGGCTGACGCCGGGGAAGGCGAATGCCTTACGGCGGCCCCCGCCATCGACAGCCTCGTCTACGTATTTTTCGAAGGCCCGAATTCCTATACGGGCGAAGACGTGCTGGAACTTTACCCGCACGGCAACCCGCTCATCGTGCGCGAACTGATTCGCGCTATCCGTGAAGTCGGCGGTGTGCGGCTCGCCGAGCCGGGCGAGTTCACTCGCCGCGCGTTCCTCAACGGGAAAATGGACCTTGCCCAGGCGGAATCCGTCGCCGATGTGATTCACAGCGCGAACCTCTCTGAACTGCGGAACGCCCACCGCCTGCTGGGCGGAGCCCTCTCGAAGCGTGTCGTGTCTCTTGCCGAACAAGTCAAGGACATTTCGGCGCGTCTTGAACTCGATGTGGATTTCGCCGAAGAAGAAGCGGACCCGGACTATGCGGCCTGGGGCGATAAAATTGCGGCGATTCGCTCAAATGTTGTCGCCATGCTCAAAAGTTTCAAGGGCGCTGCCGTGCGTCGCTTGCCGCTGGTGGTTTTGTATGGCGCCCCGAACGCGGGTAAGTCGAGCCTTGCCAACGCGCTTCTCGGCGAAGACCGCATTCTGGTGAGCGACATTCCCGGGACGACGCGTGATTTTGTGGAAGTGCGCCTGTTCCTCGACGGCGGTGAAATTCGCCTGGTCGACACGGCGGGCATTGCAGCGCAGGCGACCGACAAGCTGGATGCGCTCAGCATGGAAAAGAGCCGAGAAATTCTGGAAGAAGCGGATTTGAAGATTCTGGTGGATGCAGGGGAAGTGGATGCTCGAGGCACGAGGCCCGAGGCTCGGGAAAATGTGCGTCCCGATTTCATCGTTCACTCCAAGAGCGACTTGCGCGACGCCAGCACTGCCGAAGGGGCCTGCCAAAATTCCCTTCGCGTTTCTTCCAAGACAGGCGAGGGCCTCGACGAACTCAAGCGCATGATGAACGAGACATTGTTCAAGAACGACGAGGCCACGGAAGATTTCTGGATTACGAGCGAACGCGAAAAGGCATGCCTTGAGGATGCCCTTGCCGGCATCGACCGCGCTCTCGAACTCATCCGCACGAATCCGGCGGTCGAACTGCTCGCCTTCGAGATGCAGCTTGTGCGCCGTGCGCTCCAGAGCATAGTGGGCGAGATTTCGTCCGAAGACATTTTACAATCTATTTTCGCGGGGTTCTGCATTGGCAAGTAGCGTTCTCAGCATCATCGGCGTCTTGATGGGCATATTCGCCTTCGGCACGTACATGGCGCCCTTAAAAAAATACCCGCATTATTCTTCGTGGGCTTTCCTTGCCGTGATGTCGCTTGGCGCGATGCTTTGTTCCTGCGTCATTACGAGTTTCACGGGACTTTTCAATTTTGAACCGGTCGGCATCGCCTGCGGCCTGCTCTGGGTTATCGGCGGGGCGCTCTGCTTCTGGGCTGTGCAAGCCGAGGCGGACCTTGCGGGGACGGGCCTCCGTTCCATGAGTGTGAGCATCCTGCTCTCCTTTATCACCGGAGTCGTAATCTTCCGCGAACCGACGGCGCTCTATTTCTCGATTCCTGCAATCATCTGCATGCTCGTGGGCATCTGGATTCCGGCGAGCCGGACGAAATCTTTGTGGAAGAACTGGCGCTCACTTTTGTCCGGAGCGGTTTTCGGATCGTACTTGATTCCGTACAAGCTCAGTTCTCTGGACGACATGCAGTTTTTGTTCCCGTTCTCTGTGGGAGTCTGTATCGGCTGTGTCGCCCTTGTTTCGCTGATGATGCTCAAGCGCCGGAAAAGCTTCGGCTTCCCACCGGTCCCGACCGCATTCGCGTTTGGGGCGGGCATCCTTTGGATGCTCGGGACGCTTGCCATTTTCTGGGCCATTGCCGACGACGGCCTGTTCGGTTATGCGGTCGGTTACCCGCTCTTGCAGCTCAACCTTGTCGTGAACCAACTTTGGGGCGTGTTTGCCTTCGGAGAATATGCAACGCGCCACGAACGTGTAAAACTGGCCACATCCACGGTGGTCATTTTGGCGGGAGCTGTGCTGCTCACGCTTTCAAAAATGTAGAGTTTGTCCGAAAAATTCTAGATGCTCTCGATTTCCGCTTCAAGCAATTCGGCGGATTTCGTGTCTTCGTTGTAGATGGCGTTAATTTTCTTGCAACTCAGTTCGAGCATCTTGCGCGCAGCCTGGTCGTCGCTCTGCTTGCGTAACTTCTGGATGGCCTTGTCCACACGGGTGATGTCCTCCTGCTGCGGGTAGTCCTTCATGAAGTTGTAGAACAGCGCAATCTGGCTCCGGTAATCGTTGTCGGTCTCGCAGGCGAGTAAAAACGGGATGACGCGGACGTTCAGCAGGTTGTTCAGGTCGCCGACGAAGGTGTTCAGCGAGACCCCTTCCGGGAAGAGTTCCGCAGTTTCTTTCTGGATGTCGTCGTTGTCCATGATGTCGCCCGCTTCGAACTGCGATAGCATGTCGTTCAGCAGGGCCATCTCCTCGACCTTGGTCTGCTCGCGGTAACGTGCCTGGTAATAGATGGGTAGCGTCGTGAGGCAGAAGTGCGCCTGGTTTGCTCCGATGAATTCGCCGACGTAGTAGATGTCGGCATCTTCATTCAGAATGTCTTCTTCGTTCGAGAAGTTCCCGATGCGGGCCGGGATGGGAATGACTTCCATGGTCGAAAGCTCGTGGAGCCGCTCGCGCAAGGCATCGACATCAAGGTTTTCCGGCAAGTCTTCGCCGCTCTCCTGCATCGATTCAAGCAGGTTGTTCAGCTTGTCGTCCATGACCTTCTTGCGTTGGCTGGGCGTCGGGACTGTCGGGTTGAATGTGCGGAAATCGCCCTCGAGAGTCAGGAGCCCGTTCCGGATCATGTCGTCAAAAGGAGAATCGCCATCGCTGTCAGGCGTGGGCAAAATCCTTGCGTAAGCAATCATCCTACCGCAAAGCTTTTCATCGTTTCCTTTTTTCTGTACAATGCCGAGCATGGGAAATAATATAGTAAATAGTGGTTAGTGGTTGGTGGTTAGGGGGGAGGAGTGGTGTGAAATGTGAGGTCGGCGCGTAGCGCCTTTGAGGTATGAGCTCGGTCGCTATCGCTCCCTTTGAGGGAGTAGGAAGTAGACAGTAGGACAAATGCGTAAGGCGAGCGCCGCGGTCAAGCTTGCTTGAACATGGCCGAGCCGAGCATTTGGTACTTGATCGTAGCGAGAGTACTAGTAGGAAGTGATTAGTGGTTGGTGGTTAGGATAGACGAGAGAAAGTAAACAGTGGTTGGTGGTTAGTGGTTAGGGAGTGAACACCGAGTTTAACCTTTTACGGCTTACTAATCATTTGAAAACACACTGCTCACCGCTCACTGCTCATACCTCACTGCTCATCGCTCGTACCTCGTGCCTCGAGCCTCTCGCCTTTTTCTATCTTTCCCCTCATGGACGCTTCTACGTGGCAAAAGATTCTCGACTTGTGCAACAAGCTCTCAAATGTGACTTACGAGAACCTCACGAAAATTATCCGCCTGGAACAGACGGGGAGTGCTACGGGAGCGCGCAACCTGGACGACAGCGACCAGAACGATGTCGATACGTGGATGGGCGGCGGCACGTGCTTCAGCATGACATGGCACCTGTACCAGAGCCTGCGCGATATGGGGCTGAATCCGCGGCTCGTCATGGGCCACAAGCGCAAGGAACGCAATATCCACTGCGCCCTGATCCTCCCGAACGTCACCCTCGACACCACCCCTCCCTCGCCTCTCGTCTCTCGTCTCTCGTCTTTCACTTCCCCTCTCTCGTCTCTCGTCTCTCGTCTCTCGTCTGATTATCTTTTCGATCCCGGCTACCTCATTTTCGACCCGCTGCCGATTCCGCCTGCTCCGCCTTTCGGGACGGGCGACGCCATCTTCCCGCTGGTGCCGAATAGCGTGCGCCTGGTGCGCCCTGCCCAAGACCGCATGGAACTTTGGACGGGCGGAGCCCTCGGCGACCGAGGACTGGCGGGCGCCCAGATGAAGCTCCGTTTCGAGTACCCGTTGGAGGGTGTCAGCGTCGAGGAGTTCAAGCAACATTGGGTGGAAAGCTTTTATCGCGAGATGATGACGTACCCGGTGTTGAACCGCCTAGACCGCGAACGGGGCATCCAATATTATTATCAGAAGGGCAACCTCGTGACACGCGACGCAGATGGCAGCCGCATGGAACGCTTGGACGAGGGGTGCCGAGTGCAAAAATTGAGCGAAATCTTCAAATTGTCGCCCGATTTGATTGAAAAGGCGCTAGGAATTTTGTCAAAATAGAGGGTGGGGCGTATAAGATTCCTGTTTTGCAGTGATTTATATGCCCCTAAATGGATTTTTCCCCTGTTTTTTACCTATTTTTTTCAATTTTGACTCGTAAAAGTGTGCTTTGAGGCTCTTTTTAGCCTGTTTTTTGCCGTTAAGGGCGTATAAAAATTGCATTTTGGTCTAATTTATATGCCCAGCTTGTTGAAAGCCTCCTTTTTGGGGCGGTTGACCGGAAAATTTTCGCGTTTCTTTTTTTTTATAAACTACTCCGGCAGCCAAAGGTTATATTTTTTCTACGGATTACTTAACAGGAGACCCCTCATGAAAAAAATCCTTCTATCGCTCCTCGCCGTCTTGTCCCTCGTTCTGATGGCTTGCGGCCCCTCCAAAGTCGATATGCAGGTGATGTCTGCCGAATGCGATATCATCATCGAGGTTCGCCAGGTGCTGAACGATTCCATTAGCCTTTTTGTGGGGAACACGCTCTACCTGAACAGCAAGCAGGCGGTCGCTGCCGACCTGTTCCCGATGCTGGTGAGTGTCCGTGATCCGATGGAAATCGAGAAACTGACTGCGACCGATGTCGTGGGCGGCGGTGAAGAATTTATCGCGTACCTCCGCAAGGTGGCTCCGGACATGATTCGTTTTGGCCTGGTCATTGGCGAGACGGCTTACAACGAAATCGGTTTCGACGAGAATGCGATTGTCGAAAAAATCAAGAATGTGTTGCAGACGGTCGAGGGCGGCTCCCTGATACTCTTCCACGAGAAGGGTGGCGAGCTCGTCTCTGCGAAAAAACTTTATTAATTGGAAACCGTTTCCGTTTCGTCATCCCGCATGTCTGTATGCGGGATTTTTTTGAGTTCCATGCGTAGCATGGTGACGGCGATAATGCATGCGCCCACATCGGCAATGGGTTGCGCCATGAATACTCCCCGGAGTTCGAAGAACCGGGGCATGATGATGACGAACGGAATCAGGAGAATCATCTGGCGGCAGGCGTTGAAGAACATGGACTGCCACGGCTTGCCGATACCTTGGAAGAAGTTGCCTGAAACCATGCCGATGGGGACAAACGGGAGCATGATGAGGAATGTGCGCATTCCCCAGGTGGCGAGTTCCTGCATGTTCACGTCGTTCGGGGCGAACGGTGCGACAAAGGTGCGCGTGAACGTCATTACGATTATCCAGGAGAGGAAAATAAAACCGGTCGCGTAAATCATGGTGAACTTGAGCGCCCCGCGGACACGGGTGAATTTCTTGGCACCATAGTTATAACCGATGATGGGCTGGCTTCCGTTCACGAATCCGAGGAGCGGGAGGATGATGATGGAGACGATGCTGTTGATGATGCCGAATGCGGCAATCGCCTGGTCTCCGCCGGCCATGCCGTTTACGCTCTGGAGACTCTTGTTCCCGTAATGGGTGAGGCTCCAGGCGAGAATGGCGTTCAAGAGGCTGTTCGTTATCTGCATGACGCTGGGCGGGAGGCCCAAGATAAAAATCTTGCGCACGTAGGCGGCCCGGAGCTTCATGAGGCGGCGGTTGATCTTGATGGGTGTCGTCTTTTTGACAAAGAACTGCATCACTGCGATTCCGCCGATGAGCTGGCTCGTGACGGTGGCCCAGGCGGCTCCCTCGATACCCCAGCCGAACTTCATGATGAACAGCCAGTCTAGAATCACGTTGCTGCCGGCGCCAATCATGACGCGGGTCATGGCCGTCTTGGGGTGGCCCATGCTGCGGATGAAGTGGTTCATCCCGGGGACGATGGTCTGGAAAATCGCACCCATCAAAATGATGCGCATGTAGCTCTTGGCCACGGGCAAAAGCTGGTCGCTTGCGCCAAACAGCTTGAGGAGCGGGGTCATGAACGTCTGGCCCAGCGTGAATGCGGCCACGGCCATGATAACCAGCAACAGGAACGAGTTGTTGAGGATGATGGCTGCCTGCTGGTATTTCTTTTCGCCGAGACGGATGGCGAAAATCGTATTGCCGCCGACACCCACGATCATCGACATGGCCATGATGAACAGGGCAATGGGGAAGCATATCGTGATGCCCCCGATGCCGAGGCTGCCTACGCCTTGCCCCACGAAATAGCGGTCCACGATGTTGTAGAGCGCCTCGATGAGCATGCTGATGATGGCGGGCACCGAGAATTGCAGGATAATCTTGGGGATGCTTGCGGTCCCCATCGCGTTCAATTTCTTATTTTCGAGCGTATTCTCCATTTCGGAGCGCAAATTTAGAAAAATAGGGATTGTAATAAAAGGGGGGGGGATTAAGCGGAGGCGACTTGGTTGCGGCCGTCTTCTTTGGCGATGTAGAGGTACTTGTCGCTTTCGGCAATGAGTTCGTCAATCTTGCCGATGAATTCCCCTTGCTTGCTGGCAAGCCCCAGAGAAATCGTCACGGGAATTATGGTGTCGTTCCACGAAAAACGGTGGTTCTCGACTGCGGCGCGGAGGCGCTCGGCGCTCTTTTTCGCGTCTTCGGGGCCGATACCGCAGAGAAGCAGCACGAACTCTTCGCCACCATAGCGGGCAAGCAAATCGGATTCGCGCTTCTCGTTCTTGAGAATTTTTGCGACTTCCTTGAGCACGACATCGCCACACTGGTGGCCCCACGTGTCGTTTACTCGCTTGAAGTGGTCGATATCCACCATGATGCAGTGTACATAGTAATTGTTGCGTCGGGCGAGGGCGAGCTCGCCGAGGCTCCTGTCCATGAAGGTGCGGCGGTTCGCAATCTTGGTGAGCGCATCCGTTGTTGCCGCTTCAAAGAGTTCACGGTCGATAGCTTCTTCGGTGGCATCCTTGAATTCCACCTTCAGGACCATCGTGCCGATTTGCAGGCGGTTGTCGGGGCCGAGGATTGTCGTGGTGATGGCGTTGCCGTCGACGTAGGTCCCGTTGGTACTGCCGAGGTCTTCCACTGTGATGTGCAGCCCGTCAAAGCTGATTTTGCAATGCTTGCGGCTCACGAGTTCGTCGTCCAAGTGGACGTCGGCATCGCTGCCGCGACCGAGGATGACGCTGCCAACAGAGAGGGCGATTTGCTTGAACTGGGATTGAGGATACAACACGACGAGATGCGGGCGCATCTCACTTGGTTGAAACCGGATCGTCTTGTTTCCTGTGACGATAGTTTGGTCTAAATCCTTCATCGGGGTCCTCTCTACTTTCAATGTACAAAATGTAGTTTTTTTGGGCTGCTCCGAAGGGGAAAAATGGATGGAGTAAGGGGTCAGCTAAAGACTTTTGTAAATGTTTGTTTACTAAAGTAAGCGCTGATTTGGCTATGTCAATTTTTTGGGGTGCTTGATTTATGTGATTTATAAACATATTTTTGCAAAAAGGCCTTTTGTAAACACTTTTTTGTGTTGTTTTGCAAAAAAACACACCTTTTTTTTTTCAAAAAGGGTAGATTTTAGGTCGGTGTAGCATATCAAGAGCTCAATGCTTTTGGTTTGCTGTATTGGTCGGAGAACCTAAATTGGAAAAAAGACTATGAAAAAACAATATGACGCCTTAAAGAAATTGGTGTTTGCACTAGTTCTTCTCTTTGCAGGGGTGCAAGGGGTGTTTGCAAGTATGGCTTGCGATGGTACTATTTACCTTAAATTGCCGGATGGCTGGAGAACCGCTTTCACTGTGGCTAGTGGAGTACATAAAGGGTTCACGGCCAGCAAGGCTCATCAGGGGTGGTATGAAATTTCTGCATCCCAAGTCGGTGGGACTAACGATGCTGCTGGTTTCAACATTGTTACTGCGGATGGTGACTATGGCCAAAAAGGGGCCATCACTCCGAGAGGTATTACTGAAGCGGGTGATCAGGTATCGCTTCAAGAAGCGTCTGGCTTCAAATGTTCGCATTTTGGTGCGACTGGAGAACTTTGGATTGAACCGGATCCGGCAAATCCGACAAAAGTACGTTATTCAGGCGCTCCCGCAGACGTGAAATTTTTCTACATCTTCTTGCCCGATGATGTTAAGTGGAAAAGTTCCGTTCCCATGATTAGTGTGGGTGGTGCCGCCGGAAAGCCTATGGATTCAGACCCCAATAGGTGCGGCTGGTTCTACAAGCGCTATGTTGACGAAGATCCTCCTTCTTCCGTCCTTATTTATCGTGATGACGACGAATTGATGGCCGAAGCTATCGGCATGGAGGGTGACTGGGCTACCGGTGCGCCAACTCCGATCGACTTGGCTAATATGTTCACCTTCTTGAATTCAAATGAAATTTATTTTGTGGCCTCCGCTGATGCTGCAAAAGAAATGACTAGTTCGGAAACAGCGGGTTGGGCTGCTTCAGACCCCACAAATGTAAAAGGTAACTGTGGTTACGACCTCGCCGCCATGATTTATGATACCGATGCTTCGTTGCATGGCGCTTTTACCTGTAGCCATTGGGAATCACAGTGCACCGCTGATAATCAGGCACCTTGCCAAAATAACTCGTGCTATTACCCCAATGCGCCTTATAATGTTGTAAATAGTGCTACGGCGATTGTACCCTGTATCGGTGTCACTACGGGCATGGTAGAAGATATTTTGGGCCCTGATAAAAAGCCTAAGTTGACTGCTTCTGGTAAGAAGTGCTTTGGAAGCAAGGCTGATGAAGCCTTTACGGCCATGTTCAACCCGACACCCGGTGTTAACGAGGCCTACTGCTTCAACCTGCCGTTTACACAGGCTGATGATGGCAAGTATGAATTCGATTCTGATGATTACCAAAGCCCGGGTGCTACGGTTCCGGGTGGGTTCTATCCGGCTGAAAAGACTCCGACAGAATTCCTTGAAGGGTCGGAACATCTTCCCGCGGCCGAAAATAAACGCTTTGCTCAAGGCCCCGTCTTCTTCTGCACTGGGCCCCAACAGGGTGGTGGCGATGGCCTCCGTGCAATTGACCCTACGGAAGGTGTTCCTGTAATTGACTTGTTCTGTAAAGGGCCTAATGGGGCTTGGGACGGTGGTGTAGATTGTGAAGGTCTTTTTGCTCATGGTAATGAATTTGATCAACCCACTTTTAGGGCTCCTCGGGGTGTCAACTATGAGGGTGATGGTTGGGGATGGAGCTGTCCGAATGCGGCTCCTCTCGGCTGGCGTTTCTATGAAAGCGGTAGTGAAACACCTACTGGAGAAAAGCAGACTAAAAACAACAATCCTGAAGGCGATGCCCGCTGGAATTCGGGTAACGATGATACAGCAGGTGACGTCTATAAAGGAAAAGGCCGTAACCAGCACTTCTGTTTCGAATCTCATGCGAGCTTCCGCTACAAGAAGGGCTTGCGCTTCAACTTCCGTGGTGACGATGACATTTGGGTCTATATCGACAACAAGTTGGCCGTGGACCTTGGTGGTACCCACTTGGCTGCTCCGGCTTATGTTGACCTAGACAAGTTTGTCGGTGCTTCTGGTGGCTTCCAGGTTGGCACAGAATACGATATCGACATCTTCTTCTGCGACCGTCGTACGACGATGAGTAACGTGCGTATCAAGACGAACATGTACATCAAGCAGACCTCCGGTATCAGTAAGGACATGACGAACGAAGATGACAATGGTCATGGTGAATACAAGGTTTGCTATGCCGTTTCGAGCAACGGTTCTTGCGGTGGCGGTAGTGGCATGAAGATATGCGGTGATTCCTTGTGCGATTATTTGGTTGCAAACGGTAAGACCATTGACTATACGCTTTATAAGGTGAAGGGTGATGGCAAAAAAGATACAATTAAGACTGCTGCCGAACTAGCTGCTGCATCGGTTTACTTCAAAGGAGGCATTGATTTGACAAATCGTTGCAATCCTGTCATTGATAGGCTATTAATGGATGGTCTCGGTGCGGGTAACTATTCCCTTGAAGCCAAAATTGACCAAGGCGGTGGCACCGAAACATGGACGTTCTCTCAGGAAGGCGACATGGAAGTCGTGAATGCTAATGCGTCTGCGATCGATCTTCAAAACAAAAATGTTGATTACACTGTGGTCAAGGCTGCTTTGGCCAGTTCCAAGAACAACCCCACTCGAGTCCCGATATATATTACGAAGGTTATGGGCTCGGGTGATGACCTTCAACTCGATTTTGAAGGCGCTGTGGGTGAATATTATGTGCTCACTATCGAGGGTGAAAATCCGGGTAGCGTTGTCCTTGAATACAAGGATTCCACAGGAAACTTTGTTCAGTTTAACAGTAAATCGACCCGCGTGATTGGTAATTCTGGTATTGATACAGTCTATGCTTCTCTCGAGATGGGCTTCATGAATTCAGATCAGGTTACCTATAACTTTAAGGTAAACAACCTTGTCTTGCCTGTAACCTTCTATGTTCCGAGACTTAAGTTTGTGGCTTCGGAAACGGATACGGCCCTGGTTAAGGGTGATGATCCGAACTATGAAAGGTTTGTGGGCCCTGTGTATACATTCTACCTTTATGCCGAGGCTCCTTCGATGACAAATCCGGGAACCTATGAACCCTGCGGTGAACGTTGTAACTTTGCATTGAATTTCGGCGAAACCTCGTTGGGTATTACGACGGCTGACTCCGCTTCTATGGTCATGATTAATGGTCGTGCTACGATTAGTATCTATTCGACCAAGGAATATCGTGTTGCCGGTGATGGAGTTGCGGACAATCCGGCTATCCTTACCATTACTGGTCCGCAGTCGAATTTGATTTTTGCTGAATATAAACCGCTGCACTTCAAGAAGCCTCCTGTACCTTATCCGGTATTTGCAGACATCTTCGATGCTCGTGGTGTGAAGTCGAGTGTTGAATTGAATATGAAGGACCCGTACTTCGAATCGTCCAAGGATTACCTTGATGGTATTGCGGACTCTCTGGTTATTTACTATAACCGTCCGTTCTACAACAGCCCGGACTCCATACCGGACAAGATTGTTGTGCACTGGGATGACGAAGACTCTGTCGTTGTTGAAAAATCCGCCTTTATTAACAATATGCGTTGTGGTGCCAAAGCCGAGCCGAAGCTTGACGATACGCTCTGTATGCAGCGCGTTTCGATTGGCGGTGTGAATTTCTCTAAGGATATCAAGACGGCGAACCCGAATGCTAACTTGAATTCCTACGCGAGCTATAGTGACCGTGGTAAGATTAAGAAAGATGCTTTCCCGGGTGTCATCAAGGACCGTGTTGCTCCGTTCATCTTGTCTGCTGACGTTCATAAGCAGAATGATGAAGTGGATGTGATGACTGTGTGGCTTTCTGAACCGGTTGATCTTCGTCAGACTTCCTTAAGTACAACTGCTTTCACGGCCTATCTGAATTCTGCGGCTAATTTGAAGAGCGCGGATCAGAAGTATATCGAAGGCATTGAGTCTGTGTCGGCTGCTGTGGTCGGTGATGATAAGGTGACTTTGTACTACAGAGGTACCGATGAAAAGCCGACTCCGCATACGGGTGACTACATCCGCTTCCGTGCTGATCTTTTGGTTTGGTCCGATAAAGCGAACATTTCTATCCTTGGTGACACTCTGCGTGACCATTCTGATGGAATCGATTGGAATTCTCCGACGTCCTATAATGTGACTAACCGTGTGCCGACTCCGTGGACTCCGGTTACTGGTGAAGCCGAAGTTGGTGTGAAGTCTATTACTTACACCATAGTGGATCCGGATATCGTGAACAAGGTGAAGAAGGGTGATATCAAGATTACCACCGTGACGCCTTACGATGTCACTGTTGACTTCGAGGATGTTAAAAAGCTCAATCCGGGTAAGCTCGGTTACTTCCTGAAGTCCGACATGAACTCGTTGATCTACTCCGATACTACAATTTCGAAGTGGTTCACTAATCCTGAACACCAGGCTGATGTTAAGGATATTTTCCTCGAAGTACAGATGGATCTCTTCTCCAACCTCGGAAGCTTTGTCGCTCATGATGTTGTAAGGATTAAATGTACCGACGAAGAAATTTATGGTGTTGGCCATTCTTGCTTGGATACCCAGAGGAACTTCTTCATCTCCTGGAACCTCGTTTCCGCAGAAAAGCGTCTAGTCGGTACGGGTGCCTATGTTTCGAAGATGAAGTCTTCTGTCAGCTTGCCCAAGTTTGGTAGGAAGAACAAGATGGACGAAACCCAGATGTGGGGTGTCCGTCGCACGAAGAAGGCCAAGAAGCTGACTGCGGAACTTGTGGAACAATAGTTCTGGACAGGCAACTTGCTTAGTTTAAAAAAGTCCTCTGCAAGGGGGACTTTTTTATGTGCGGTTCATTTTTGCTATTATTACAGTGATATGAGAAATTTATTGACTGTTCTGTTTTTCTGTGCTGTAGCGGCCTTTGCTGCCCAGCAAGCACAACCGACGGACTTGGATTCCCTTTTCCGCGGCCGTGAATACAAACCGCAACTGAATTCTTCCCTTCGCGATACGACTAAGATGAACGATGTCTCTGCAAAGTCGGCCAAGGGGGGGAAGTCCTCTGATGGTTACTATATGCTCCAGTTCGAGGCTGTCGGTGATTTTGATGCCGCACAGCGTCGCCGTGCGCAGATTGCTGCCAGTACGGGGTTTGCAATCCAGGTCGTGTTTGACACGCCGTTCTACAAGCTCCGTGGCGGTGGATGGACGTCTAAGAAGGCGGCCGAAGACAAGGCACGCGAACTTTCTGCCTACAATATCAACGCCTTCGTCGTGAAAATCCGATAAACTATCGGTGCCGACGTTGTCGATGCCGTTTGTGTTATTATTCCAGCAGGCCTAAGGTCTGCTTTATTGTAAATTCGTCCATCGAAGACGGCAGGAGTGCGCGTTCTTCCGGTGCGACGTAAGCGAACTTGCGCTCGAATTCACTGCATTGCGATCTGTCGCGGGGCTTCAGGTCTACAGACTTGATGCTGTAGAAGAACGTACCCGTCTTGATGAACTTCTTTGACTGCAGCCCTTGGTTGATGGCTTCTGTTAGCGCTTTCTGGATCATGGGGCCTTCGCGGTCCACATGGTGCAGTTCCATCAGCCTGTGGCGCAACAGTTCCTCGTGGATGGGGGACTCGTGGTCGACGTAGAATTTCAATTGCGTGATGAGCGATGCTGCCGGCAATTCCGGAATAGGCTTGTCGTGAGCGGTACCCTCAATATTCGGGTGCGTACACTTGTAGGGGACGACCTCGACGCTGTAAAGATCGTTCTCGGCGTCTTCCGCTTTGCCGTTTTCTCCGTTCTCTTCCGGTGGCGGCGGTGCGACGCTCTGTTCGATGGCGATTGTCGCAATGAGGTGCGATTCCTCGTCTTTGCGCGACATGAACCAGAAGGGCAGCCAGATGTTGATGACCTTCCAGCCCAACTGGCGCAGCACGATGGGGCGGACGTATTCCGTATCTTCGATAGATTCGCGGAAGCGTTCCCTGGTGCAGTCGTCCTCGATGAGTGCGAGGAAGCGTTTCTGGTTGTTCGCGTCGACTACGACTGGCCCGACAGCGATATTGCCGGTTTCGAATATAGGCTCGACATTGATGCCATTTGTAGACAGCGCTTCGACGATGTCCTTACGCATGCGGGATTCTCCGCAGTGCGGGTTAGTCGGCTTGAACTCCAGTTCGCGCTTCAGGTATTTGAGCCAATCCCAGAACAGGGTGGACTTGGGGTTGGCGTGCTTGGCAATGTCGGCGTTGGAAATGAATACGCGTAGTTCCTGCTTGGCGAGCGTGGAACATACTGCCACTTTGTTTTCGCCGGAAGTGCCCGACACGGCTTCGGGCTCGGCACACACCAGCACGACATCGCGGTATTTGTCTGTGGCCCTTTCGGGAGTCTTGACGTAATACCGAATGAGCGTGTTCTCCTGGTTGAAGAACTTTTCGGCGGCAGAACCCTTTTCGAGAAGGGCTCGGATGGCTGCTTCGATTTCGGAACAGCTCGACTGGTGGAATGCGATGATTCCAAGCGTCTGTGCCGGATGCTTTTGGGCGTGGTGTACGGCTGCGTTGGCGATAGCCATAATCTTGTCGTCGACGATGGCCAACGATTCTACGTTGTTCTTTTCGCGGAAAGGCCGCGGGAACTGCCTGATGCCCTGGTTGTAAATTCTGTTGTTTGCAAAGCAGACCAACTTCATGTCGACATACTGGCCGGCGAGCCAGAGTTCGCGAGTCGGGATTCCCCTGCGCAGTGATTCAGCGAGGATAGATTCCTGGAAGTAGGCCGTGTGCCTCGGGAGAACGTCGTTATACGCATCGTCCGGCAGAATCTCAATAGCGGGCGAATGGGGATTACCCATCAGTACGACCTTCTGCGACGAGAGCAATGCGGGCAGTGATTCCACGATTGTGGTGCAGTCTGCATCGAGGAAAACGACGATGTCAAAGTTTTCGTTGCCCTTGAGTTCAAAGGTGTCTTCGAGGGTGGCAAAGGTGAGCAGTTCCGGGTTCGCTTCAATCGAGGCATGTGCGATGCGGAAGTTGGCCTTGCAGAAATGGTCATAGAGCGTACGGAAATCGCGGCTCTTGAGACAACGTTCCTTGGGCGATAGCGAGAACAGTTCGGGGTTCTTGGCTCCGAGTTGCTGAATCTGTGTGCGCGACCAGAAATTCCTGAAACCCTGGCTGAATTCGCTGCTTATCTTGTCTGCATTTTGCAGGTAAACCAGCATCGGGCGCAGGTCGTACTGTGCAAGTTCCTTGAACAGGCGGGTGAGCCTTGTGTGAATGTCAAGGTTGTCCCAGTTCTCGTTCCAGGAGTTTATCTTGTCGACCCATTTTTCGATAGAAAGACTTTCGAGCGGAGTCTCCAGGTCAAGGTCCTTGGCTATTTTGCGGATAGATTCTTGCAGGACCTTTACGGATGCCGCGTATTTCTTGAAGTTCGGTAACTCGGGCTTGAACTCGTGCCAGTGTTCCAGGATTTGCAGCATGAAGTCGAGCTTGGGGTCGGACTCGTGCTTGTCGCGGAAATTGAACAGGTACTTAATTTTTGTGTTGAGTTCAAACCAGTTGGACTTCTCGTATTTCCAGTCTTTGCCGAGCAAGTGGTTGCCGAGGACCGCCGTGTCCTTGTAAGCGCGCTTGTTTTCTTGCAGTTCCAGCAACGTGTCGATGAGGTCGAGGAGTTCTGCGTCCGAAGATACAGCTCTGGGCTTGCGGATGACTTTCAGCAGTGCCCGGCGTGAACTGCGGTAGCGGTCCGAGAGACCTTTCAGCGTAACGTTCAAACTTTCTACGAATTCTTCACGGTCGGCAAGGACGTTCACGTCCACGGCGTCATCGGTATAGATGTCCGATGTCTGGCGACGGTACCGGACCCAGTTGTCACCGGCTTCGGGCAATGCCTTGAGCGAATCGTGGTAGGCGACCCAGTTGTTCGAGCGGAGTTCCCAATCTTCGAAGACGGGTGTGTTCTCGTCGAACGTATTGATTAACATGTCGATCGTTTCAGCGAGGCTCGCTACGAAAATTCCTGTGGGGAAGAGTGCTGCAACCTTGAAGAGTTTGATAATCGGTTGCAGTTCCTTGACTTTGGCAACGGCCTGCTCCAGCTGGATGGCGATGGCGTCTTTTTCTTCGGCAGTGAGGTTCGGGACCTTGATGCCCTGGAACGCCTTGCGTGCCGATATACCCTGCTTGTTGAAATACAGGTCCAGTGCCTGTTCGACAATCTTCTTTACGTTGTTGTACGTGGCGTAGTCAAGTTTGTCTACACCGTCGAAGATGGATTCCGAAAATTTGGTTTTTGTTGCCGGGGCGAGAGCAAATTCTGTAAGCAAATCAGAGAGCGGAGCTCCTGCCGGCTGGATTTTTTCGTTGACCGTCTTGTAATATTCGATGAACGACTTGCGGAACTTGATAAAGTCCGGTTCGATCGCTTCGCGCTCCGGGCCTTGGAACGATTTGAACGGCGGCCTCCAGGCGTTTTCGAAGTTCAGGCGCGTCACGGCTCTCTTGGAAACGACCAAGGTCTTTTTGCCGTTAACTACGGATTCTGCCACGATGTTTGCGGCAACCTTGTCTTTGGAGGTCCCTGGCAATGTCTGGATGGCAAATGCGAACTTGTCGTCCAGGAGGGATTCCATTACGGACTTTGTGGTATGGGAATCTAATGCGTAAGGGAAATGGTGGTCTACCGGATTGAACAAGTCATCGAATGCTCCTTCGTCAAAATAGGAGTTCTGCATCCGGAAACCGTCTTCGCCAAAGAGGGCTTGGAGCATTGGACGGTTGTCGACGAGCTTGTCTTCCCAGATATCCGTTTCGAAATGTTTTTTGAGCTTAAGCCTTGCTCCGTTGGCAAACGAGAGGCAAAGGCCATGGCGTGTGAATTTCCACTTTTTCTCCTTGAGCACGGCCTTTTCAAAAAGTGAAAAGTAAAGGAGAATGCTGAATTGTCCGTTGATGCTTGCGTCCTCGACTCGCGGCAAGTCTACCACATCCTTGAGGCGTTCGCGGAGAATGACGTTCTCGATGGCGGGGCGCTTGGACAGGGAAAGCTTATTTGTCTTTGGGTCAAAATCTACAGGGACGAGGAGCGACGGGGCCAGCGCATTGCCGTCCCACTTGAGGAACCCGAGTACAAGGTACAGGTCGGATTTGCCAAAATCTTCGTTCTTTTGCTGGAGCACGGAAAGCATCTGAGTTTCCGTGGTCACCTTCTGCTGGGCGGTAAAGTTCGCCGAAACGGGCAGGAACGTCTCTAACGATATGGATTCCCCGGATTGGGCCCATTTTTCGTAGAACAAGTCTCCCGCTTCCAAGATCAAGGGGCTTTGCAATACGCCCTTTGTCGAAAAATTCAGAAAACGATCCTTGGAATCAAAAAGCGCAGCTTCTTGACGGATTTTCGTAATCATGGATGACGGTAACACTTGAGCCATACCGAGAATATAACTTTTTTTGGGCGGTGGTGGCTTATATGTATGTTTCTAATATAGAAATCGCTTGCTCCAACGAAAGCGGGGCCGGGGTTTCTTGCATTTTGGCCTTGTAACACACTCTTCCGAGTAAAATTTCGGGGGTTGTTCCCGATTCGCGTTCTTGCCGGAGGCTGTAGGCGAGTTCCCTTTTGGAGAGTTTCTTGCCGGAACTGTCGGATATCAGGGCGTGGTGAAGGTAGATGGGGCGTTCCGTGGCTCCCAACGCTTCCCGTAGGGCAATTTGGCGGGCCGTAGAATTGCGGATGTCCTCGCCACGGACAATATGCGTGATGCCCTCGTCGATGTCGTCGACGCAGACGGCGAACTGGTAGGTCCATTGGCCTTCGCGGTCGCGGATGGGGAAGTCTCCGCATTGGAGTTTCGGGTTTTCGGCAAAGTCGCCCAACCGCAAATCATGCCACTGAATTACTTTGTCCGGAACAACAAACCTAAGATTATGCGGCTCGTCCTCGCGCCCCTCTCGTCTCTCGTCTCTCGTCTCTCGTCTTATTTCACTACCCTCGCACCTCGAGCCTCGCGCCTCGAACCTCTTAAAACACTTCCCCTGATACACGATCTCTCCCGTCTCGCTCTTGGGGTTTTCGGCTTCAAGCTGCTTGCGGCTGCAGTAACACGGGTACACGAGCCCTTGAGCCTCCAGCTTGGAAAGGGCTTGCTCGTAGAGGGGCCAGCGCTTGCTTTGGATGCTTTCGCTGTCGTAATGGAACCCGAACCACGTGAGGTCTTCGTAGATGCCTTCGACGTATGCGGGGCGCATCCGGCTCTGGTCGTGGTCCTCGATGCGCAGATGAATCTTGAGATCCCACTTTCGTGCGGCAGCCCAGACGTAGAGCGCGGAGAGCAGATGCCCTTCGTGCAGGAATCCCGTGGGGCTTGGCGCGAATCGTATTTTCCCGGACATGTCTCCAAATTTAATTCTTTTTTTTATTATTTAAAGCAGATTCAATGCAGGAGCATTATGCGCAAAAATTTTTATTTGATCGGTTTGGTTCTGTTCTTGACAATGGCCTCCGCTTCGCTTGCCGAGGATATTATTGCAAAGACGTCAAACGGTTCCGTGGTGTTGCTTCACGATAACGGACGCTGGGAATATTACCAGAATAACGCCCAGATCCGCGATGTTCGTCCTTCCGCGATTCCCGAGGATGCCAAGTTCGAGGTGAGCGTTTTATACGAATCTCCAGACAAAATCAAGAAGAACGTGCGCATGGCTCTCGAGGCCGATTTTGCGACAGAAGAAGAAATTAAGGACAGTTTGCGGAAGGTGCCGAAGGGTGGCGTCATCTATTTCCAGGTGCCGACGAAGCAGATTAAGAAGGGCTATTCTCGCGAGTTAACTTATTCCATTTACGACAAGGGTTCGGCTCCGATATTCACGAAAACGGTGCGCGATACCGAGGCGACTCCCAGCGAAGACCGTGGGATTTCCAACTTGCTGGTCGTGCCGGTTTATGGCCGCCCGCAGACGAGCATGCTCAAGGCTCGCGTCGAGAACCGCGAAGGGAACCAGACTCTCGACATTGATATCCCGATAAAGTAGGCCGGATGCGTTTTGCCGTTGTAGACCTGGAGACGACCGGAGGCAGACCCGCAGAATGCCGCATCATGGAGATGGGGATTGTTCTGATGGACGACTGCGAAGTGGTAGGGACTTACCATACGCTCATTGATCCGGGTCAGGAAATTCCCCCGTTTATCCGTAACCTCACCGGAATCACCGAGGAAATGGTTTCGGGGCAACCGCAGTTTTCCAGCGTCGCCGAACATGTCGCCGAATTGCTGAAAGATCGCATATTCGTTGCGCACAACGTGCTTTTCGATTGCAAGTTCATGCGGGCCGAAATGAAACGCGCTGCTATCCCGTACGATCCGCCGCGGCTTTGTACGGTAAAACTGTCGCGCCGCGTGTTCCCTGGCTTGCCCAGCTACAGCCTGCATAAACTAACGGAATCGCTGGGACTCGCTGACTTTAGGCATCACCGCGCTTTGGACGATGCCATGGCCGCCGCCGAAATATTGAAACTCGCAATTGCGAAAGTAGGCGAAGCCGCCGTTTTCAAAGAAGTCAAGAATATGTCGAACCCAAAGAAGGCGAAAGTGTTGTGAGGTGAGAGGCTAGAGAATAGAGACTAGGGGCTAGTGAAAAGAATCACGCACTTCGTGCGTTAATAATAGACGGCGAAGCCGTGATATTTCTCCCTAGCCTCTAGATTCTAACCCCTCATCCCTTACAGCATCCCCGCCTTGTGCTTCATCTTGAGTATTCTCGCGGCGGATTCTTCGATGCGCTTGCGGTAGGTCGAATTGTACTTGGCGAGCCTTTCCAGGTAATTCACCATTTCCTCGGCCTTCTTGGGGTAGGTGATCATGAACATGTCGTTGCCCGCCATGACGGCGATGCGAATAAGCTTTTTGAAGTCCTTTGTCGGGTAAGTTTTGCCCGTGGCGCGGTCCATGCCGCTAATCCAGGCGCGTAAACTCACGCCCCACAGGTCGTCGGTGAGGATGACGGTTTCGGGCGACATTTCCCTTGCCATCCGGACGATTCTCGAATCGAATACGGCAGGGCGATTTGAAATGCGGATAAAGCGCACGCTGCTCATCATAGTAACAGGGATGATGTCGCTCTGGGCTTTGAACAGCCCCACGTTACGCTGGATTTTGGCGAGCGGGCTTGCGCTGATGGCGATTTGGTGGTCGCTGTTGGTCCACGAGTCGTAACCGGGAAAGTGCTTTGCGGCGCAGACGATACCGTTGTCCTTCATTCCTTGGACAAAGGCCGCAACTTTTTCACCGCTCACGCTATCCTTGTCCCAAGAGCGGTGGCTTTCTTCCATGAACGACTTTTTGTTGCGGTGGTCAAGGGCCGGATCGAGTACCGGCGCGAGGTTCAGGTTGATGCCCAGTGCTTTGAGTTCGCTGCCGATGCTGCTTGCGATGGCCCTCACGGAGTCCGGTTCCATGCTGCGCATCTCGTAGGCGCTCGGGGCGTGTTTCCATTTCTCGGAGATGCCGCCGATGCGGTTCACGCGGCCGCCTTCCTGGTCGCTTGCCACGAGGAGCGGAATGCGGAGCCCGGCGTTGGCCTGAGTGAGGTTGTGGATAAAGTTGTCTTTCTTGTTCAGGTGCGACTTCATCACGAGTACGCCGCCAAACTCGTTCTTGACCAGGAATTCGGCGGGGGACATGTAGACCATGATGAGCTGGGCGGCTTTCTGCTTTATGGAAAGCGAATCCCATAGCGGCATAAGCGCATCGGGAAGGTCGTAGGGATTTTTGGAAGCCTCGTTACGGGATTCCTGGGCGAATAGGGTAACAGTGCACAGGAGCATTGCGATTACCCAGGTCGTCCATCGTCGCGTCAACATGAGGGTCCTTTTGGCGCAGGCGTTGCCGTGCTAGCCTTCGGCCTTGGCCGCGGGTTTCTTCGTGAATCGCTTTGCCGTGAACGTGCGCGGCGGGAAGTCGAACTTGAGCTTGCCCGCTTTGTCCAGATAGAGGAACGCGTCGAACAGGCGGTGCGTCTTGTTGCTGCGGAAACCCTTGATGAGCGAGGTCTTTTCGCCACCGAGCATCTTCTTGATTTCGTCGATCGGGAGTTCCTTGCCGAGCATCACCTTGGGGAGTTGGATGCCGCTCGGTTCCTTGTCGATGTAGCTCTGGCTCACGTAACCGGTGAGGGTTTCGAACACATCGGAACCGTCGATGGGGGATTTGCCCACCTTCTCGCCAACCTCGATTTCTTCGGGCTTCTCGTCGAATACGAACTCAATCTTGTTCTGGTCGTTGATGGTGAGCACGGCCGAGAATTCGGCACCCTTCTTGCTGCGGAACCCGGTGAGCGGACCGATTTTCCGCTTGGTCAGGAGCTCGACGATTTCGTCGTCGGTGAGGTGCTTGCCACCGATAATCTTGCGGATGACAATGCCGTCTTCGGTGGTGTAGCGGCTCACGGTTTCGAAGACCTTCTTGCCGTTCACCGGGCTGAACTTTGCCTCGCCGGTAGTGCTTTCTTCCTTGAATTCCTTGATGTTTTTCACCATGGCCTTCGTCATCTCGACGATGCCTTGCATGAAGTTTTCACGGGATTCCTTGCCCTTGGAGATAAGGTCCATCTTGTATTCCCACTCGCCGGTGAGTTCTGGGCTCGTGAGGGCTTCGATGTCCATGGCCGAGAGCACCTTGATAAGGTCGAACGCCTTTGCGGTCGGGATCATTTCTTTGCCGTCACGGACAACGTACTTGTCGCTCACGAGTTTTTCGATGATGGCGGCTCGCGTTGCCGGCGTACCAAGCCCGCGCTCCTTCATGGCGTCGCGCAGCTCGTCGTCTTCGACGAGCTTGCCCGCGCTTTCCATCATAGAAAGCAACGTGCTTTCTGTGTAATGCGCGGGCGGCTTGGTAAAGTCTTCGTTGCTGCGGATGTCAAGCGTCTTGGCTGCATCTCCCTTGAGCTGCGGAACGTTCGACTCGTCGTCGCTGTCCTTGCCATACACGGCCTTGAAGCCTGGGTCTACGAGAATTTTGCCTTCGGTGATGAACGTCTCGCCCTCGACAGTCGTGATGCGGGTCGTGTTCAGGTACTGCGCCGGCGGGAAGAACACCGCGATAAAGCGCTGGCAGATCATCGTATAAATCTTTTCTTCGGCTTCGGAGAGCCCCTTCGGGGTAACGCCCGTGGGGATGATGGCGAAGTGGTCCGAAATCTTCGAGTTGTCGAATACCTTCGGGGTGCGCTTCACGTAGCTGTTGTCGAGCGCTTCCAGGGCGAACTTCCTGAGCGGGCCTTCAATTTTGCCGAGGGTCGCCTTGACGGTCGTTACGTAGTCTTCGGGCAGGCAGCGGCTGTCGGTACGCGGGTAGGTGGTCGCCTTATAATGTTCGTACAGGCTCTGAGCAATCGAGAGCGTTGTCTTGGCACTGAACCCGAACCGGTTGTTCGCCTCGCGCTGGAGTGTGGTGAGGTCGTAGAGCTGGCCGCACTTCTGCTGGCTAGGGGCGGTGGTCTCTTCGATTTTTCCGGCCTTGCCCTTGCACTTCGCGAGGATTTCGGCAGCCTTTTCCCCGTCAAAAATTTGCTTGACTCGGTCCTTGCCGTTTTCCTTGTCGGCGGTGAACCACTTGCCTAGGTAGGCGCTGCCGCCGTTGTCGAAATCGGCCTCGACAGTCCAGAATTTTTGGGGTACGAATTTGAGGCGTTCTTCTTCGCGCTTCACGATGATGGCTAGCGTCGGGGTCTGCACACGGCCGCACGGTGTAATCTGGAACCCGCCCATGGAACTGTTGTAGGCGGTAAGGCCGCGACTGCCGTTCATGCCCACGAGCCAGTCGGCTTCGCTGCGGCAGAGGGCGGCGTCCTTGAGGTTTTCCATCTCTTCGGCGGTGCGGAGGTGTTCGAAGGCGTCCTTGATGGCGGCAGGGGTCATGCTCTGCATCCACAGGCGCTTGATGGTCTTGCCCGTGAACTTGCCCTTGAGCACGTAGTCCAGGATGTAGAAGAAAATCAGTTCACCTTCGCGGCCCGCATCGCATGCGTTCACGATAGTCGTCACGTCTTTCCTCTTGATGAGTTTGCCCACGATGGAGAGCTGTGACTTGGTGGCGGGAGTTGCGACCAGCGGGAACTTCTCAGGCAGCATCGGGAGCGTCTTCATGTCCCAGGCCTTGAAACGTTCGTCGATGTCCTTGGGGTCGGCGATAGTCACGAGGTGGCCGATGGCGTGGCTTACGATGGTCGTGTCGCTTTCGTAGTAGCCGTTGTTCTTTGTGAATGTCTTTGCTCCGAGGACCTTGACCAGGTCGCTGGCGACGCTAGGCTTTTCTGCTATGATGAGCGTCTTGCCGGCGGCGGGGGCCTTTGCAGTCTTGGCCGTCTTGGCGGTCTTTGCCTTGGTTGCCGCGGTTTTGGTCGTCTTAGTCGTTGCTTTTGTAGTCGTTGCCATTGATTATTTCCATTTGAATCGCCCGAACAGGCCGAAGAGGACGGCTAGAACGGTGAAGGGGGCGTGGATAATCTCGACGGGGATGCACCATTTCAATAGGTGCTCCTGCTTGAATATCCTGAGCCCGCGAAGTATTAAAACAAGGTCGCCTATGCACTTGGCCACGAAGGTGGCCACGAAGGCTATGAGAATTCCGATGCTGAACGGCGAAAGGAGTGCCGCGATGCACTGCATGACGAGGAACAGGAACACCATGCTGAGCACGAACACGATTTTTGGCGTATAATATATAGTCTTGGATGCCCAGCGCTTGCGCTGTTCCCAGAGTTCGTGGAGTGTTTCCTTGCCGCTTGTGGTGACAAAAGTGTTGGGAGCGATGCAGTAGCGCATGGCCCAGGGGCGGTCTGTTGCGAGTTTCTGCATCAAGAGGTCGTCGTCGCCGCTTTGGATCTTGAGTACGTTTTCGAACCCGTTCACGCTGTTGAAGAAACTCTTGCGGTAGGCGAGGTTGTTGCCGGTGCTGGTGAGCGGTAGGTGCATGGCGAGCCCTGCGGTGCCAGCCACTCGGTAAATGAGCGTTTCGACGGCCTGCATGCAAATGAGGATGCTCGACTTGCCGGGGGGGGTCGGGATGTAGGAATGCCCTGCCACGAGTTCGATGCCCGGTTCGAATTCCGCCACGATTCCCCTGATCCAGCTGGGCTGCACGATGCAGTCGGCGTCGGTAAGACACAGAACCTCCCCGTCGCAGGCCTCGATGAGGCGGCTCAGGGCATGCTTCTTGGGGCTTACCCCCTCGGGAATTTCCTCGATGGTGAGCACATGGAGCCTCGGGTCACGGGTAGCGTATTCGGCCAGGATTTCTGGGGTGTCGTCGTTGCTGCGGTCGTCGGCGACCCAGACGTCCCACTCCCCGTCGTAGTCCTGTGCTAGGACAGAATCCAGCGTGTCGCGGATGCCGGCTGATTCGTTGCGGGCCGAAATCAGGATGCTCACGTGCGGTTTGGGCTCCACATCGGAGGTTCCTGTACGCACAGTACCGAGCGCCCGGAAGAACCGGACCTCGAGGACTATATAGAATAGCCCGAACATGGCCAATAGACCGATGACCAGGTATGTGAGCACCGTGATAAACATTTTCCGCGCAAAATTTAGTTCATCGAAAAGATTTTCCGAGCGCAGTCCGGCTGAAAAATACCCGAAATTTTTCGCATGTGCCGTTTTTGAGCGAATTTCGCGGGTATAGCTATATATATATGTGTGTGACTATATATATAGGTGATAATACGTGCGGCGGCTTGTGCTTGGCTGGGGCAGGAACCGACCGAAACTTTCTATCTTCTGTTTATTCTTATGTATGGCTTCGAATTCTTCGAATCCCATCGCGCAGGAGGAATAATGCGTTTTGAACACCTTGGCCTGACCAAAATGCTGGTCGTTCTAGCACCGTTTGCCCTAGCTTTGAGTTTTGTTGGCTGTAGTGGCGAAAGCAGCACTGCCGCCGACGGGAATTCCGACGATCAGGAGAATTCCGCTATTGATGACGATTCTAGTGGCAAGGATAGTTCCTCCAGTTCCTCCAAGAAGGGCGGCTCCAGCAGCAAGGATAGTTCCTCCAGTTCCTCCAAGAAGGCCGACTCCAGCGACAAGGCCGGTTATTCTAGTTCCTCCAAGAAGGGCGGCTCTAGCGGCAAGGCTGGTTCCTCCAGTTCCTCCAAGAAGGCCAGCTCTAGCGGCAAGAACGGTTCCTCCAGTTCATCCAAGAAGGCCGGCTCTAGTGGCAAGGACAGCTTCGCCAATGTGAGCGTGCCCGACGTCAAGATAGGGGAGTGCAACTTCAAGGAAGACGACGAGGTATGGGGCTTTGCCTACACTCACACTGAAGATGACGAAACTTATGAGACGTACAGTTTCACTTTCTTTGATGGCAAGAATCTCAAGGATTCCTTGTACAATATCTTCAGGGGGCCCGAGACGACGAAAGAGTGCGAACAGATGACGGGCAAACAAGAGATTGAAGATGATCTCTTGGACGCGAAAATAGTCTCTACACAATGGTGCGAGAACGGAGCCATGTATGCAATCAATGTCGCGAATTATGGGAACACGTATAATATGTCCCGCAAATCGCTTTTTGAAATGGCCATGGACGAGTGCACAAAACTCAACGGGGTAAGTGCTAATAGTGCAGGCCGGTCTTCTTCCAGCAGTGCTGGGGGATCGGCAAGCGTCTCTACCTGCAATTTCAAGAAAACCGATGACGTATGGGTGATGGACGTTGCCGGCGTTGGCCGGACGACTGTCACGTGGAGCGGGAATAGCTATACCGCTGTTGCTGAAATGAACATGAGGCTCGAGGATGAAGAAACTTGCGAGAAGGCGGTAGAAAACGCCGATCCGGATGACCACGCTTACTGCGAAGGTAGCGTATATAAATCACGAGCTGAAAGGGTCGTAGATGATGCGGACCGCGATGAAATCTACGAAGAAGTGATGGCATTATGCTCTATGTAATTCTTTGTGAACAAAATGAAAAATTGGGCCCTACGGGGCCTTTTTTGTATATTTCCCCCAACATGTACAAGGAGGACGTATGCATATTGGAAATTTTGGCCTAATCAAGGTATTGGCTGCTTCTGTTTCATTCACTTTGGCGATCTGTTTTGCCGGTTGCAGTGACGACAGCAGCACAGGGACTTCGAACGATACCAAAATCGAAGCCGAGGAAATCTCCTCCAGTAGTATGGACGGCGAGGACGAAGAAATCTCGAGCAGCAGTGAAGCCGATGAGGAAGAGGACGAAGAAGTCGATGAAGAAGAAGCCGAGTCCTCGTCCAGCAGCAAGAAAAGCGAAAAATCTTCCAGCAGTAGCGGCAAGAAGAAGGGTAAGTCCTCCAGCAGTACGGCAAAGTCCAAGTCCTCTAGCAGCAAGTCCAAGCCCTCTAATGACGAAGATCCTGAAGAATCCGACAATCCTGAAGAGCCCAGCGAAACACCCGCGGAACCGGAATCGTCTCCTAGCAGCGAAGGGGAATACCCTGACCTGAGCGTCCTGAATGACCCGAACCTAAAGCAAGGTTGCGATATCGACAAGAACGACGATGTGTGGGTGATTCCTTCGTTTGGCATGCCCGCCGCAAAGACGGTTTATATTTGGAAGGGGGATATGTATTCCGTTTCTTCGGTTGTCGAGACCGATTTGGTTCTCCCCTCGTTGTGCCAATCCGCCCTCGGCACGGTAGACTCGACCCTGGCCGGAGAAGAAGACCTGAAAAGGACTTGCGATGGCGGGGTGATGCGCGTTTATAGTTCAACCCCGTTCCAGAAGGGCGACCGCGATTCCCTCTTTGAATCTGCTACGCTGTTGTGCCTGGAAGAGGAAGAATAAAGCTTCCCTTTTACTGCTGTAGTCTAGAACCTAAACGCTATTCTTTTAGCAGTTCCGGGTGCTTGTCCGCAATGCGGCGGGCGAGGTACACGAACGGCGTGTCCATCAGCGATGTCACGATGAAGATGCCGTAGCCGAAAATCAGGATTTCGACAATCGTATTCCACGGGAACACGCCCGCGAAGGCGAGCAGGTTGAATACCACCACATTGATGAGTTGGCTTACGAGTGTGGAGCCGTTGTTGCGCAGCCACAAGAAACGCTTCTTGTCGCCGAACTTCTTTTCGGTCCATTTCCACCAGGCGTGGTAGGCCCAGACGTCGAACAGCTCGCATACGGCGTAGGCGAACAGGCTAGCAAGCATCACGCGGGGCGTATTGGCAAATACGGTACGGATGGGGCCGGCCATGGAGTCGCCCTCGGCGGGGATGTACAAGAACCAGCTCTGCGAAATCAATATGAACGTGACGTTTGCGAGGATGCCGATTTTGACGCAGCGGCTAGCCTCCTTTTTACCGAAGATTTCGCTCATGATGTCGGTCGCGAGGAAAGTTGAAGCGAAGATGACGTTGCCGAGCGTGGTGTCGAGCCCGAAGGCGTGTACCAGAATAAGCACCTCGATGTTGGCGGCGATGGTGCAGATGACGGTCCAGGCGAAGATGCCCTGCTTGCCGAAGAAGCGGAAGAAGGCGACGAGGCCCCCGAAGAAGGCGAAGATGGAGGCGATGAGGATGAGTTCGTTTTGTAGAGGCATGGGGTTTGAGGTCGGCGCGTTGCGCCTTTGAGGTGTGAGGTAGATAGTGGTTAGTAAACAGTGGTTGGGATTAGGAGGTGTGAGGTCGCTCGCGATGCTCGCTTTGAGGTACGAGGTCGGTCGCTACGCTCCCTTCGAGGTTTGAGGTCGCTGCGCTTCGAGGCTATACTCATAGCTCACGGCTCATCGCTCACTGCTCGTGCCTGGAGCCTCGCGCCTCGCTCCTATTTCCTCCGGTCGATTGCGGCAAATAGGCGGGTCTTGGCGAGCGATTCGAATTCGGTACCCGGCTTGCCGTAGTTCGCGAACGGGTAGAGCGAAATGCCCCCGCGCGGCATGAACAGCCCCTCGACTTCGATGTACTTCGGGTCCAAAAGCTTCACGAGGTCCTTCATGATGATATTCACGCAGTCTTCGTGGAAATCCCCGTGGTTCCTGAACGAGAACATGTACAGCTTGAGCGACTTCGATTCAACCAGGAACTGGTCCGGGATGTAGTGAATCTTGATTTCGGCAAAGTCGGGCTGGCCGGTTTTGGGGCAAAGGCTCGTGAATTCCGGGCAGTTGAAAGTGACCATGTAGTCGTTGCCCGGGTGCTTGTTCGGGAATTTTTCGAGCACTTCGGGGCTGTAGGTCGTCTTGTACTGGGTCTTGTTGTTGCCGAGCAGCGTGACGCCTTCGAGTTCTGCTTCTGAACGCATTTTGACTCCTAGTTTTGGTTTATAGGGCCTGCGGGAACTCCGCAACCTAAGGCCAGGATGGGTTTCGAACTGGCCGCCCCCAAAGATAGGAAATTCTAGGTGCTTTTTAAAGCCCCTGGAATTGCAAGGCTGTAAGTGTTTTTTTGTCCGTAAAAATTGCCTTTTATCCGAATCATGGCGAAAAACGGCGCAGGGTTGCAGGATAATGCTATATTGAAATCGATGAATTTGTCTGCCCACTGTGTATTTATGGCTATGTTGCTTTGTACCGCAATACTTTGCGGGTGTTCCAAGGTGTATATGCCACCGGCGCAGGTAGAAGGAGTGCACCCGGATTACGGTGAACGCCTGCACGTGTTGACCAAGCAGTATGTGGCTCTCGATGACCACGTGACCCTGGTCGACGACGTTCAGCAGAGCGACCGGAAATTGCTACTGCAGCTAGTTCGCGATACGGTGGGTGTCGTTGTCGTTTTCGAGATGCGCAAGGCGAAGGACAATTCCCTCATCTGGGCCTACCGCCACATCGCGTACGACCCGAAAGACTTCATCCCCATAGTGAGCCGCGTGTCGAAGGAGAAAATCCGATGAGAAGGCTCCTTTTGGCTTTTGCGATACTCGCTGTCGGCGTTGCCTTGAATGGTTGCGCGGCTGTTTTCCCAAAAAAGGTCATGATACCCGTGATGCCGCCCGAAAACGACGGGAATCAATTCCCCTGGGATAAACCCGACCCGAGCAAGTAGATTAGGTTAAAATTCCGGGCTGGAACCCCTTCCGCAAACTTTTTAAACCAGATTGTAATATCCTGATTATTGAAATCATGTCTAGTTTTTACTAGATTTGGGGCCACTTTGAGAATCGATATCGCACAAGAACTTAAGGAATCCGAAGACCGCCGGGTGGTCTGGTCCCATGCCGATGCCCCCGAAATCTTCGACGAACTGCACCTGAAAGGCGATCTGGTAGCCCAGGTGCTGGTTAGCCCCGAAGGCCCTAATAAGTGGCTTGTGTCCGGTACGCTCTCCGGAGTGCAAACTCTGACCTGCTCCCGTACGCTCGAGCTGTTCGACCGTCCCTTCGAAACTGAAATCGTCGT
>JAEEGJ010003345.1_pt1 | contig 62928 bp, 49 predicted proteins | sample 8958761 | NCBI WGS metagenome assembly JAEEGJ01 (sample SAMN16246546, study PRJNA631951) | gut metagenome | biome: gut microbiome; feature: rumen; material: RS-attached | host: Bos | place: Iran: Karaj | collected 2018-10 | reverse complement strand
ACTCACAATTCCCCGCTTACTATGCTGAAAGAGGTTTTGCCTACACCCTGATCAACGAACGTATCGATGCCTTGGCAGAAGCTGACGGCCGTCAACACCTCAATTACTTTGGCGTGGTTGACGAGGATATGGACGGAACCTATAACATCGACTGGAGCGCAAACATCAACAACAGTGATTGGAGCTACCGCAGCCTCGGCACTTCGACCATGCCCAGTATCTCTGTCGACAACCTCGGCAATGTGGCCATCATCTTCAGCTCTTTGTCTGAAAGCAGAGTGAACTTCGGCAACAGCTGTAACTATAGAAGCGCTTATGTCACCCTCAAGGACGTTGACGGCACTTGGTATGCTGACGAATCTGGTATCAACCTCGCAGAAGACTTCGTCCACGAATATGAGGAGCAATATCCTTGCGTAGCTGCCAACCGTGGCTACAACGGCTCCTTCTGGGTCATGTACTCGGGCGACGAAAACCAAGGCCTCTACCTCGACATCAGCGACTCCCACCCGAGCAGCAACGGCGGTGTTCTCACCGAGAACTACCAGTATGCTTGCCTGATCAGGCCTGAGACTTTTGGCATCAACGAGCAGGAAGCTGTCAACCCGATGACCAGCACCCGCGTTTATCCTAACCCCACCACCGATGTGCTGAACATCGAAGTGAACGCTTCACAGGCTTCAGAAATGAGCATCAGCGTTTACAACATCATGGGTCAGAACGTGATGAACAAGACCGTGAACATCAACACGGGTATCAACCGTCCGAGCATCAGCACCGCTGAACTGAACAGTGGCATCTACTTCGTCACCGTGAAGGCCAACGGCTTTGAGAACACCATGAAGTTCATCGTGAAGTAAGTTTTCCTTACATCATCATGCGACAAAAAAGGAGGCTTCGGCCTCCTTTTTTTGTCAAAACAACTTGCGTTTACGGAATTTTCACTATCTTTGCCCCCAGATAATTATCAATTAACAACAATTAATCAACTTAATTATTCACCAAACTCATTCAAAATGAAAAAGTTATTTACTTTAGCATTAGTCTTGTTGGTGGCCACCGCTGGCTACTCACAAGTGAGAAGCATGTCGAAAAACGACATCAAGAAAAATGATGCTGCCATGTTTTCCACCAAAGGCATGGAAAGCTTCGAGAACGTGCAAAGCGAGCCCAACATGACCCGCAGCGAAGGCGAACTCGACTACACCTACTACGACTGGCAAACCAACCACGGTTTTATCAACAGAACCGTTGTTTGGCCCGACGGCAAGGTTAACTTCGCCTACACAATGGCTACCGATGGCAACTTCTCCGACCGTGGTACCGGCATCGGTACTTATGATTCCAACGCCGACGAATGGATTCCGCTGGGAGGCCGTATCGAAAGCGAGAGAACTGGTTTCGGCTCCATCGCCCGTTACAAGGAGAATGGTCTTGTCGTGGCTGCCCACACCTCCGACAATCTTAACGTTTACATTGTGGAAGACAAGGACAACATGTCTCCTGGCAGCGTTGCTTCCTCACTCAACATCGGTACTGATGTGTGGTCGCATCCTTGCGTAGCCACTTCTGGTGCTGAACATTCCATCATCCATGTGGTTGCTGCCGTCTTCTCCGGTGAAGAAGGTGGTGTGACCGGTGCCATCAGATACTGGCGTTCCTCAGATGGCGAGACTTGGGACAAGACCTGCGTTGAGCTTCCTTATCTCTCCGCTGAATACGGTACCGAACACGGCACCAACAGCTATTACTGGATGGATCTCACCGAAGACAACTGCCTCGGCCTCGTCATCAACACTGGCTACACTGACGGTATTGTGCTCTACACTATGGACAACGGTGAAACCTGGGAAAGAAAGATTTACTTCCACGACCCCGCCCCGGGCGTTGAATTAGAAGAATCCTTCTGCTATCCTAGATGGACTTCCGCTGTTTGGAACAGCAACAAGGAAGTTATGATGGCTTACGAATTCAACTTCAGCGACCACCAAGGCCACTATGGCCCCTCAACAGGTGGTGTTGCTTTCTGGAGCGAATACATGCCTTACCATGGCGAGAGCCTGCCACAATATGGTGTCGACCCCAACAACCCGATGCCTCCTACTCCAGGCCAGCCCTTCATCATGGACAGTGCCTATCTTTATCAGGACATCTACGCTTCTGCTTGGTTCTGGAGCGATGCTTCTCACACCATGTGGAATGAATACTTCGGCTACCTTCCGGCCCTGACCGATCAAGGATTCTGGGAAGATCCCTATCAAGCCACTGAATGGAATATTTCCTTGAACTCCGACATGCACGGCCCGTACAACAGCGGTGTCTGCGCTTTCCCGATCCTCTGCAAACTTGAGGGCAGTGACTATGACTTGGTGACTGTTTGGAGTGCTTTGGATGAAAACAGCGATCCAGGCAACACCACGAGCACTTACCTCTACAAGCTCTTCGCTGCCTATTCGGGCGACGGCGGTCTCACCTGGCAACATCAAGTACCTCTGCTGGCTGGTAACTTCGAGTTTGAATACAGTGAAATGGTATGGCCTCAAGCTGCCGTCTTAGGCACGACCCTCGTCGTTGCTGCTCAGATGGATGCTGGCCAAGGTACCTTCGTCCAACAAGACGACATGGATGGCGGCGACAACTACTATCAAGGCTTGACCTTCGAACTGGCCGACCTCTTCCCAGGCGCCGGTGTTGGTGTGCCGGAAGTGAGCCACAACACCCACATGAGCATCTATCCTAACCCCGCCGTTGAGCAACTCAACGTCACCCTCAGCCAGAACGCCGACATCGTGATTTACAACATCATGGGTCAGAACGTCATGAACGTTGAAGGTCACGCTGGTGTCAACAGCATCAACATCAACAGCCTGAACGCTGGCGTTTACTTCATCAGTGCTGGTTCAGACACTCAGAAGTTCATTGTGAAGTAAGTTAAGTTGAACATTTGAAATGAAAAAAGGAGGCCTTTCGGTCTCCTTTTTTCATTGGTTTTTGCGACAGTTCGCCACATCCATAGCAAGAAAGACCGCCTTCCTGTAAGAATCAGGCACGGCCTGGTTCATGTTGGCGATTTCGAATGCAGGCCCGTGCAAAGGCTCGGTGCAAACCACAGGCAGACCTGCCCAATAGCATGTCCAGCCGTCGTACGACATCATTCGGTAAGGCAGCACACCCTGCTCGTAATGCATGGCTAAAATGGCATCGTATTTCTTCCACAAGCCCGTGACGAACAGCTGCGAAGCCGTGAAAGGACCAAAGGCAAAAAGCCCTTTCTTTTGCGCGTCACCAATCGCCTTGACCACTTTTTCGTCGTCACCCGTCGGAGTGGAACCCGAATGCGGATTGATGCCCATCACGGCAATCTTAGGGGCATTGAGGCCAAAGTCTGTCTTCAAGGCTTGCGAAAAAGTAGTCAGTTTGCTGACGATGAAACGGATGTCGATTTGGGCCAAGGCCTCGCCAAGCGGCACGTCGTCGGTAGCCAAACCCACGCGCATCGTGTCGCTCACCAACACACGCAACGGGTCGGTCTCCTTATAAAACGAAAAGAGGAAATCGCGGTTGCTCTTCGCCACCACCCTACTGTCGGGGGCCATCACCAAAGCCTCGATGTAACCATTCTGCAAATCCTCGACCGCCTTTTTCATCGACAACACGGACATACCCGTTGAGACCTCTGTGACATGGCCAGGGTCAATCTTCAACTCGTTCTCGACGATATTGATGATGTTGAACTTCTTTGCAAACGCCTGACGCGAATCGCGAATCAAGGAATAGTTGGACGATTCCATGCCAAAATTCTTCTTGTAATAAGAGAATGCTTTTGATTGTCCATACAAGACAGGCGTAATCGATTCGAGCATTCTTGCATCGGCGAAGGCTTTCAAGATGATTTCATAAGCGATACCATTAAGATCGCCATGGCTTAATCCGATGCGCAGGGATTGGGGGATGGAGGGGGCATCTTGCATAACCAAAAGTTTTACCAAGCTGAATTTCAACGGGAAATCAGACTTCAAAATTAGTCATAAATTTCAAGAAACCAAAAAAAAGTGCCGTTTTTTACAAAAAAAGTGCTTTTTCGAAGCCTTTTACGATAATTTCCGTTGCCCCCAGCTGGCTTTTTAGGTATTTTAGGCAAGTCGCTGAGGCCGAATTGTAAAACTGGTCATCGGTAAGCAAACGGTTGAAAACAGCCTCCAATTCCGCTGCATCCTTGACGGAAAAGGCACCCTGCAAAGCCACCAAATCCACCGCCTCCTTGAAGCTCTCGTACTTGGGCCCAAAAACGACGGGACACCCAAACGTGACCGGTTCCTGAATGTTGTGGATATTCACGCCAAAGCCGCCACCGATATAAACGAATCTCGCATATTGATAGAGTTGGGAGAGGATTCCAATCGTGTTGACGATTAAAACCCTTGATGGTTTTCCCGCATCAAGGTCTGTATAACACTGCCCTTCGGGAAACATCGCCTTGATTTGAGCCACATGAGCCTCTGAAATGTCGTGCGGCGCGATGATGAGGCAATAATCGTCGGGCAACTGGGGATAGAAACTGAGCAAAAGTTTCTCATCGGGTGGCCAGGTGCTGCCCGCAATGATGCACTTTCTTCCCCCGATGAAGCGTTCGATTTCGGGGAATGGCTTGGCCTGCCTTGCGATGGCCGCCACGCGGTCGAAGCGCGTGTCGCCACACACCGTGACATTCCCTATACCATGATTTCGCAACAATTTGGCGGTAGTCTCATCCTGCACGAAAAAATGGTGCACCGTTTTCAGCTGTTTGCGGAACCATGAGCCATACTTGCGGAAGAAATAGGAATCGGGCTTCAGGATGAGCGAGATGTAAAACAGGGGGATGCCAGCCTTATCCAACGCCCGCATATAGTTGAACCAGAATTCATATTTGATGAAAAAAGCCGCCACAAAATGATGGCGTTGCACCCATTCCTTTGCGTTGCGAGGCGTGTCGATGGGCAGATACATGACCTCGTCGGCCAAAGGATAGTCCTTGCGGATCTCGTAACCCGAAGGCGAAAAGAACGTCAATGAAATCTTGAACTGGGGATGTCGCTCCTTGATGGCCTCAATCACCGGACGTCCCTGCTCAAACTCACCGAGCGAGGCTGCATGGAACCAAATCCATTGCTCGATTGCGGCAGTCGGCTCTTCGGCGCTTCGACAATGCTCAGCGACAGCAGGCTCAGTGGCCTCAGCTTTTTCAGGTCGTTGAGCCCGTCGAAACGACGTCCTAATCCTCGTCAGGCCTCCTTTTATGCTCAGCGACCCATGCTTTTTGCGTCCCTCGACCCATTGCTTGGCCTTGGCATTGCCGAGCCATGCCGCCACCTGCACGCCGAAGGCATAGAGCAAAACACCTATGGTAAAGAGAATCAGCACTCCTTAATTGTAATAATACTGTTCCGGCTGACGCTGGTAGGTCGGGATGTTCCAAGTGACACGGATGCCGTAATACAAATCGTTGTAACGCTTGTGCGGGTCAATCTTGCCCACGGGCTCCATCAACCCTGTCTCAGGATTGGTGAAGACACGGAAGTCGTAATCGCGCAACTCGCGTGTGCGGGCGTAGGTAACTTCAAACGAAATGGAGAAGTTGAGGATTCGGGTGTCGTTGAGCAACAGATAACCCGTTTCAAGATGCAACGCCGGACCACCACGCATGCGGTCGTAGCCGTATTCATAGTCGCCATCCACCGGATAAGGCGGATTAAGCAAGTTCTTCTGATAGTCGATACGTGTCCTGTTGCGCAGATAGCCTAAACCAGCCTGCACGAAAATGCCGCTGTTGGGATTGGGGACCATCGGAAACAGTTTGCCCGCCTCAAGCTGGAAATGGAAACCTCGCTGCTCAATTGAAAGCCCCACAATATTGCCGCTGCCGCCAATGATTTCGCCATCGACGGTGGTGATGCCTTCGCCCAAGATCGAGATTCTGCTGCCCTTTATCTTGTTACCAAAAAGATAGTTGCCATTGGCCGTGAAGAGCCAATTGGATTCGGTCTTGTAAACAAAGCTACCCCCCACATTGTGGCTGATGCCATATTGTGTCTTGGTATCCAAGCCAGGGATTTGGAACGCGTAGGTCGCCTGAAACATGGCCACCGGGATTGGGTCTTTCATGATGTCTTTCGGCATTTGGGCCATCACATTGATGGTCAAGCCAAGACATATCAACAGAGGTATAAAGATTCTGCGCATAAGTGTTCGTTTTGATATTGAACGGAAATCTGAGCGAAATAGTATTTTGGTTGCAAAAATAGGAAAAAAGGTCGCCTCATGTTGAAGCGACCTTAAATAAAAGTAGAAAACCTATTTACATCTTAACAACGCGACGGACAATCGTTTCCTCGCCTTTAAGGATGCGAAGCGTATAAACGCCACGCTCCAATCCGTCAAGTTGATAGCTATCGCCTTCAACCTTGATGCGCTCCACCAGCTTGCCTTCGGCGGAATAGACCTCAACCAACGTCATGCCAGCGCACTCGATGGTGACCTTGTCGGAGGTCGGGTTGGGATAGATGCTGACCTTTCCAGCGTTCTCGCCAAGACCTGTGAAGTAGTTGACACAAGCGGCTACCGACTTGTCGGAAACGCCTTTCTCGAAGACCGACTGCACGACGTAGCAATGCTCAGAATCAATGGCCATCGCTGTGTCTTTGTAGCTGGTCTCGGTTAGGTTCTCAGCAATCAGTTCGTCGTCGCGGTAGAGGTTGTAGGCGATGGCGCCATCCACCTCGTTCCAAGCCATCGATATATAGCCTTCATGCACATCGGTGATGAGGATTTCAGGAGCGATGTTGGTAACTTCGAACACAAATTCCGTCATCAAGCCTACGCAACCTTCATTTACAGGTTCCACCAAAATAAGGTGCTCTCCTCCTTCTTCCAATGGGATACTGAAAACATTGGTTTCTACGACGGCAGGAGAATCAATGAAATCACCTCTGACAGTGTAGCTATCGGCATCGCCGTTCCAAGTCACCGTGACCATATTTCCATCGAAGGAATAATCAAAACCGTAGACAGGCTCGCAAATAGAAAGCGTATAACAAACTGGATCGGAATCGCAGCCATACACGGAATGCGCCGTTACACAAAGCGTATTATCGCCTGGCTCAACCTCCAAATTGATCAAGGTGTCAGTGGTTTGCACAATTTCATTCTTATATGCGACCTCATAGTATTCTACATCGGGAACCTCATTCCAAGCAAAACGGAACGTAGCATAGTCTATCATGGTCTGATCATGCAAATTCTCCACTGCCTCAACAATGCATATCTCAGCGCTTGCATCAAGCACATAGCAACCCTCAGCAACAGCTTTCACCGTGACTTTGGTCAAACCGCTCTCAGTATCGAAGGCGTATGCGGTTGCTTCAACTGTAGCCATCAACTCGCCATTGACATAAACCTCATATTGGCTCACGCCTTCGATAGCATCCCAATTCAAAATGACGTTGTGGCTCTCCATCTGATAGGTCAAGTTCTCCACCGCACCAACAGCGCAAACACTGACGTGTTCGTCCTTTTCGCAGCCTTCGAAGACAGCCTTCACGGTAAGGTTGTGCTCACCCGTAGGAAGGGTGAAAGCGTAGGTCAATTCGTTGGTTGTAGTCAACTGCTCTTCATCCATATAGACTTGATATTCAACCAATCCTGTCGGGTCTTCGGGAGCCTCCCAAGTGAGGGTTAGCAGCAGGTCATCGTCTAACGTATAGGCCAAATTCTGCACGGGACCACATAATGTAACTTCCGCTTCGATGCAGACAAACTCGCTTTGGCAGCCGTCGTATGCAGCATAGACGCAGTAGTTGTGAAGCCCTTCGGCAACATCCGGGTCGGTGTAAGTCAGTTCCTCGGTCAATTCAAGGAGTTCGGTCTCACGATACACCTCATACCAAGCGGGCGTACCACTTTCGGGAGCCTCCCAGGTGAGGATGACATCTTGTCCATCCAAGGCGTAAGTCAAGTTTTGGACAGGGTCGCAGAACTCAGGTGCCGCTCCACCGCCGGCACAGTTGATGGTTAAAGTCTGGGTGCCGCTGAAGCCACCTGAATTCTGATAGATGAGTGTGCCATCCTCGTAGGTGATTTCGAAGCTGCATTCCTGGGTCCATTGACCGTTGTGCCATGTGAGCGAGATAGTGGAATTGGAAGCCACAAATCGGGTGTAAGTAACCGAGCTGCCGCTATTCAGCGTCATCTGCTCCGTAGGCGTGCCATCAGAATACACGACAGTAATGTAATTGCCTTGCCAGCCGTCACCGTAGGAGTCGTGTAAACTAAAGATGATATTGCAAGCATTTTTGTAGCTGAAACCCAACTCAGTGTGTCGGCCATAGGCATCCACAAGGTCGAGGGTGAAAGGAATCACAAAGTCTTCAGGAGCGGCTGCATCAAGGGTCACATTGAAATCAGCATAACCCATCAACTCAGCGCCAATCGTGCCGAAGCTCTTCTCGGTCTCGTTCAGAGTGATGAATTCATAATCGGTCGACAAGGTGCCCACCAACATCTGAGCCAATTCATTACCTACATTGTCGATCAAGATACGAAGGTTGGCCGTCTCGCCAGGATTGAGGAGACCGTTGTCGTTGTCGTCATTGAGCACCACAATACTGCCAAATTGCAAGAAGTAGCCGTAGACGCTCACTTTGAAACTGAAGTTGGCTGTCACCTCACCGCCAACCGACACCTCCAAATTGAACTTGATCTGCTCGCCAGCAATCACATTATCGGTGACAGAGAAGGCAAAGGCATTCTCGACGGTAAGGGTCTCGTTTGCGGCAAAATCCGGGAAGTCAACCGTGTTGTCGGTGATGGTCACTTCAGCATTATCGGTACTCAGCACCACGCTGACGTTGCTCACAGGCTCATCGGTGATGTTTTCCATCGTCAAGTCAACCAAAACCGACTCGCCAGGATTGAGCCTGTGGTTGTTGTTGCCCTCAGGGTCGTTGATGGCGAAAGCGCTGTATTTGATGGCACCCAATTGGATGGCTTCCACAGCAGCAAACACATTCACTCGGCCGAAGCCGTAGGTGTTGCTCTTGCCTTCGGCTAACGGGACCGCGGTCTCTTCAAGGATACGGCACACATCAGCTGGCGACAAGTTGATGTCTTTGCTCAACATCAAGGCCATGCAACCTGCAACGCAAGGTGTAGCCATTGAAGTACCGCTCATCGTCGTATAGCCCGTATTAGTTTCATAGTTCAACGACTTGATGTCGACACCAGGCGCGCACACATCGGGACGAATGAGACCGATACCAGGATTGTAGGGATAGTCGCCAAACTCGGTGTTCTGCCAAGTGACAGGACCACGTGAAGTGAAATAAGCGGCATTGTCGTTGTAATCCACGGCACCGACGCAAACCGAGCAGGTCAAGTCACCAGGGTTCTCGCCTTGCACCTCATCCATATAAGGCGGAGGGCAGCTGCCCGGCACACGCACGTTATTCGGGATGGGATACATGTATTGGCTGTTGCCTTCGTTGCCCGCAGCGATGGCAGCCACGACACCTGCATCCAAGGCAGCCTCACAGGTCAAACGGAGCAAAGTACGGTCCGGAATAGTCGAATTGGGCAAACCTAACGACATGCTGAACAAATCACAGCCATGTTCCACAGCCCATTGAATGCCTTCAGAGATGCTTTGGGCGCCGCCGTTACCGCTCGAGTCGAGGCACTTGACACACATCAAGGTAGCATTGGGAGCCATACCCGTTTGCGAACCAGCCGTGCCGTCGCCCAACACCGTTCCAGAGCAGTGTGAGCCATGACCGTGGTCATCCATCGGGTCGTTGTCGCCATTCTTCACGTCATAGCCGTGATGCGGGAACTCCACTCCACCGTCCCAAAGGTGGTCGGCTACATCCACGTGGTTGTAATTGACACCCGTGTCGATGACGGCCACCACCACACCTTCACCCGTGTAGCCCAAAGCCCACACTTGGTCAGCTTGAACCTGTGTCACATTCGGGGTGATTTCGCGCGTAGCGGAAGCAGGCGTAGCCTCTTCACCATCGGGAATCCAGTTATACTCCATGGCATAACCCATCATCTCGATGTCGTTGCGGCGGGCAAGGTCTTGAATAGCTGCCTTCGTGGCATCGAAATACAAGGCATTCGCCATCCACAAGACGGTAGGCGACGACACCATGCCACTACGTTCCATCTCAGAGAGTGCATGACGAAGGTCGTACTGCGAAGCAGCTGAGAATTCCTTCAGCTCATTGACGACGAACTCACGGCGTTCGGCACGGTTGACAAACCAGTCGGCACGACGGTTGAGTTGTGCCCGGTCGTATTGCGATTTCATAATGACGATGACTTTGATTGGGTCGTCATCGTTGCGGCGGGCCATCTCTTCGCTCAGCAGCGGGTCGATGACAGCCTGGGCGTAGCCTGCCATGCAGAACATCGCCATCAGGATAAAGGATAATAGTTTTTTCATTGGATTATGATTTGATTTTCAAATTGCAAAGGTAGCATTATTTTTGAAAACCAATCCATGCATCCTATTGAATAATAATCAACTTGCGCAATATGGTCTCCTCTCCCTTTAGGATGCGAACCACATAGATGCCATTGTCAAGGCATTCGAGCTGGCAGACATCGCCCTCTACCTTGATGCTCCGCACCAATCGACCCTCAATGGAAAACAACTCAACCTGCGATATTTCAGCACATTGGATTGTCACCTGACCAGACGAGGGATTGGGGAAGATGTTCACTTCGTCAAGCTGATTTTCGGGCGTAGCGTAATGCACGCTTACTTCTTTGCAGGCATATTCGCTTTGGCAATCCTCATAAACGGCGTAGACGCAATAGTCGTAATAGCCCTCTTCGACGACATCGGTGGCCGTCAATTCGGATGTGGTTTGCAGCAACAGCGTTCCTCGATACACCTCGTAAGCCCTCGGTGTGGCGTTTTCCGGCGCGTCCCAAATAAGCACGACTTGATGGCCATCGGTCATATAGTTCAAGTTGCGAATCGGCGCACAGAATTCAGGCACATTGTAGCCTCCCTCGCAATCGATGGTGAAGGTCAAGGTGCCACTAAAACCACCTGTGTTTTGATAGATGACCGTCCCGTCCTCGTAGGCGATTTCGAAGCTGCATTCCTGGCTCCATGCATCCTCGTGCCAGGTGAGCGCAATGGTGGAAGTGATGGCCAATTCGTGCGTGTAGACGGCCATACTACCATTCTCAACGGTCATCTGCTCAGCCGGTGTGCCGTCGGAGTATTCCACGTTCAAATAGTTGTCTTCCCATCCATCGTTGAAGAAGTCGCGCAAAGTGAAAATGACTTTGCAAGCGTTTTTATAGTTGAACGCCAGCGTGGTATGCCTCCCAACTGCATCCACGAGTTCAAGGCTGAGGGGGACGACCACAGCATCAGTGGCGGCAGCGTCGAGGGTGACACTAAAGTCGGCATAGCCCATCATCTCGGCACCAATCGTGCTGAACGACTTTTCGGTCTCATTCAAAGTGAGTAAGGGGCTGGTTGTCAACAAGGTGCCCATCACCATCGGGGCCATCTCATTGCCCACATTGTCAAGCATGATACGCAAATTGGCAGTCTCGCCTGGATTGAGAAAACCATCGTTGTTGGGGTCGTTGATGATGGCGGTCGTACCATATTCCAATTGGTATTCATGCACGATGACTTTATCGTAATAAGTGCCCACCAATTCACCATCTACAAACACCTTCACCCGAAACTTAACCTCATGATACGCCATTGCCTCTTCGTCAACCGAAAAAGCAAAGGCATCGTCGACCGTAATCACTTCATTGGCTGCAATTTCCGGAAAAGCAACGGTATCTTGGGCAATAGTGACAAACTCATCCTCCATAACCAACACCGCCGAAACGCCGGCTACGGACGCATCGAAGAGGTTATTAAGCGTAAGCGACAGCGTGACCGACTCGCCAGGATTGACTCGATGGTTATTGTTTCCCGAAGTGTCGTTGATAGCATAGCCTTGGTATCTGAGGCCGCCCAATGGAACGGCCTCGACAGCAGACAAGGCATCCACGCGCCCGTAGCCATAGATGTTGCTCTTGCCCGCCTCAATCGGGACAGCCGTTTGCTCCAATAACCGACAGACTTCGGAAGGTGTAAGGTTAATGTCTCTGCTCAGCATGAGAGCCATGCAACCTGCCACACAGGGCGTAGCCATCGAAGTGCCGCTCATGTTGATGTATCCGTGTTTATCCAGATAGTACAACGACTTGATATCCACACCTGGGGCACACACATCGGGGCGGATCAGGCCAAATTTTGAGGTGCTGCCTTCTTCGTAGGGATAGTCGGAATAATAACCGTAATCCAAAGGATTCCACGTCACAGGGCCATGCGAGGTGAAATAAGCGGCATTATCATCATAATCTACTGCACCGACACATACCGTACAGCTCTTTCCTCCAGGGTTTTGGGCCTGAATCTCATCCAAAAACGGCGGAGGACACGACCCCGGCACGCGCACATTATAAGGAATGGGATGTTCACTCGGCTGATGGCCTTCGTTACCTGCTGCAATGGCGGCCACAACGCCTGCATCCAACGCTGCCTCACATGCACTGCGTAACAACCAGCGATCGGCATTTGTCGAACTGATGAGGCCCAAAGACATGCTGAACAGGTCGCAGCCATGCTCAATCGCCCATTGGATGCCTTCCACCATATTGGCGGCATTGCAATAACTGTTGGCATTCGTACACTTGACGCACATCAATGTAGCCTCAGGAGCCATTCCCGTCTGAAAGCCCGCTGTGCCATCACCACACACGATGCCTGCACAATGTGAACCATGGCCATGCTCATCCATGGGATCGTCGTCGTGGTTGAACACATCGTAGCCGTGATTGGGAAATTCCTCGCCCCCGTCCCAAAGGTGGTCGGCCACATCCACATGACTATAGTTGACACCCGTATCGATGAGCGCCACCACGACACCCTCACCATTGCAGCCAAAAGCCCATGCTTGGTCGGCTTTCACTTGGACGACATTCGGGGTGATTTCGCGTAGGTCATTAGCGGGGCTGGCCACTTCCCCGTCAGGAAGGCAGCAACGTTGGATGGCATAGCCGATTATCCCAATGTCATTGCGTCGGGCAAGGTCTTGGATGGCTGATTTGGTGGCACTGAAATACAATGCATTCGATATCCAAAGGGTGGTCGGAGCCGAAACTATGCCGTTGCGCTCCATCTCGGAAAGGGTATGCCTCAAATCATATTGTGAAGCCGAAGCAAATTCTTTCAACTCATTGACGACAAACTCGCGGCGTGTGGCACGGCTGACGAAATGGTCGGCGCGACGGTTAAGTAATTCGCGGTCATATTTCGCCTTCATGATGACAATGACTTCAATGGGCTCGTTTTCGTTGCGACGGGCCATTTCATCACGCAAAAGCGGGTCGATGACAGTCTGGGCATAGCCTGAAACAAAAAGGAGTGACAGCAGCAATAGTGTAAACTTTTTCATGGCTTCCTATATTTATGGGTTGTTAGTACGTGACAAAAATAGTGTTTTTTTCAATTTTACAAGCAAAAAATAATATTTCAATCAAAATATTTCCGCTTTAAATCATTGTTTGGCGCTTAATAGTCTCTTGTCAGGATTTGCTATCTTTGCAGCCCAATTTAAGAATCATGGCGGAAAGGAAATACACAGAGGCTGTTCTACCGAACGGCATCAGGCTGATACATAAGGAAAAACAAGGCGAAATCGCGCACTTGGTGTTGATGGTGGAGACTGGCACCCGCGACGAATTGCCGCACGAGAACGGCCTCGCCCATTTCGTGGAGCACACCATCTTCAAAGGCACACAAAACCGAAAGGCCTACCACATCCTGAGTTGCTTGGATAATGTGGGCGGCGACCTCAACGCCTTCACCACCAAGGAGGAGACATGCATCCAAGCCACTTTTTTGAAGCAACACTACAAACGCAGCCTCGACCTCTTTGCCGACATCGCCTTCCGTTCCACCTTCCCCGAAAACGAGTTGGCCAAGGAGAAGGAAGTCATCTTGGACGAAATCAATTCCTATCTCGACTCACCTTCGGATGAAATCTACGACCTGTTTGAAGAAATCGTCTTCAAAGGGCATCCGCTCTCACGCAACATATTGGGTACCACAGACTTGGTGAAAGGATTCCATCGGCAAGACATCCTCGACTTTATGGGGCACAACTACAGCACCGACCAGATGATTCTCGCCTCCATGGGCGACATTAGCTTCAAGGAATTCGAGAAGCTGGCCATGACCTACTTCGGCAACCAACCCGCACATCTTGTCAGCAGAAAACGTGAGACGTTCAAAGGCTATGTACCTGAAAGTCGCACCGAAACCCGAAACAACCATCTCAGTCACTGCATGATAGGTGGCATCGCGCCCGAGTTCAGCAGTCCACTTCGCATGCCCATCGTGATGCTCAACAATGTGCTGGGAGGTCCGGCCATGAGTTCGCGCCTCGGCTTGAATATCCGCGAGAAGTACGGCTTCGCCTACAGCATCGAGTCGCAATACACCGCCTATTCCGACGTGGGCCTCATCAATGTCTATATGGGTGTCGACCCCGACTCGTTGGAACGCGCCATCGAGTTGGTTCACAAGGAACTGGACAAACTTTGCACGCAGAAGCTAGGCACCTTGCAGCTGCATCATGCCAAGCAGCAGCTCATCGGCCAGGTAGCCTTGAGCTACGAAAGCGGCATGAACGAATTGCTTAGCGCGACGCGTTCGCTCATCATGGGCGAGCCTATCGAATACATGGACGACATCATCCAAAAGGTGGAAGCCGTCACAGCCGACGACATCATAGACGTGGCCAATCGTGTTTTCGACAAGAAACAGCTGAGCCAAATCGTTTTTAAAGGGAATTAAGCAAGCGGTTGCTGAGCCTGTCGAAGCACCGCGGCAATCAAATGAAACGAATCATGACCGACCCCTACCAATTAGAGGAATACATCGAAGCCCACACCACTGCGCCTGATGCTGTGTTGCAGGAGTTGTATCGCCACACCTACCTGCACGAGATGAACCCGCGCATGATGTCGGGGCCGGTACAAGGCAAGTTACTCCAATTCCTCTGTCGGATGCTGAAGCCACAGCGTGTGTTGGAAATCGGCACCTACACAGGTTATGCCGCCATCTGCATCGCACGCGGGTTGCCCGAAGGCGGGAGACTCGTCACCGTTGAGGCGAATAGGGAGTATGAAGACACCTTACGGCACTATTTCGCCAAGGCACAAGTTACTGAAAAAATCGAACTCACCCTCGGCGATGCCAAAACGGTGATTCCCGCTTTGAACGAGACCTTTGACCTCGTCTTCATCGATGCCGACAAAGTGAGCTATCCCATCTATTATAATATAGTGATGGAGAAAGTGCGCCCGGGTGGCTTCATCCTCGCCGACAATGTGCTTTGGGACGGCAAGGTGCTTAATGCTCAAACCAAAGAGCGCGACACGCAGGCTCTCATCGCTTTCAACGACATCGTGCAAAACGACCCAAGGGTTGAAAATGTGCTGCTGCCCATCCGCGACGGCCTTATGATGGTTAGAGTTGCAGAATAAGAAATCGTTCTGCTTTTATCCTATTAAAAAACAGCGATTTACACCATTTTTCGAAAAAAAGTAGGATTTTTTCCTTGACAATACTATTTCAGTACGTAATTTTGCATCGTGAAATGTCAATTTCGTCTATTGAAACGGAAAAAATCAACTTGAAGAAATGTATCACCAATAAATAACGCTATGAAAAAAGGAATTCTACTCATTATTCTATTAAGCAGCTTCGCCTTTGCATCCATAGCCCAGCTGCCACCCATCTCACACTGCGCAACCAACAACATCAATGCCACCATCCTTGGCGACGGATCTTGTTATTTGTCCCAGTCATACGAAGAGGGTGAAATCGCCTCATGCCCTACGTGGGAAGTGCCTGCAGGTAGCGGCAAACAGACCATTTTCCAGCACTCGCTGTGGTTTGGCGGCCTCGATGCCAATGACAGCCTACATTTGGCCGCTTTCAGATACGGTCAAGCCGGGCAGGACTATTGGGCAGGGCCGCTCAAAACCACAGATGCCTCCATCGACCTGATGACTGTCCTCAAGTATCATCACATCTGGGACCTCACCCGCGAGGAAATCGACCACTTCATCGCCCATCATGGCGAGGCTGGCTATGAAATTCCCGAAGACATCCTCACCTGGCCAGCCCATGGCGAAGGTGACTATGCACAAAACCTCGCGCCTTTTGTCGACATGAACGGTGATGGTCGTTACAACCCCGAAGCCGGCGACTACCCCGACATCAAAGGTGACCAGTGCCTGTTCTATATTTTTAATGACAATTTCGGTCCACACACCGAAACAGCAGGCAAAAACATAGGCCTTGAAATTCATGCCATGGTGTACGCCTACAATGCTCCCGATGATGAAGCCCTGAACAACACGGTGTTTGTCAATTACAAGTTCTTCAACCGCTCGGCCAACAACTACCACGATGTGTATCTCGGCCTTTGGACGGATTGGGATATCGGCTATGGCTGGGACGATTATGTTGGTTGCGATGTGCAGCGCAACTCCTGCTTTGGCTATAACGGTCTTCCCGAAGATGGTGCAGGCGAACCCAATTCGTACGGCGACAACCCACCCGTGCAGGTGCTGACCGTGCTGGCAGGGCCTTATACAAATGACAACGAACATTTAGGCATGACTGGATTCATGTATTTCAACAACTCTTCTATCGTGAATGGCGACCCAAGAGACCCAGAAGACTACTACAACTACATGCGCGGGCATTGGAAGAACGGCCAACCTATGCTTTATGGTGGCGATGGCTACAACAGTGGCACCCTCGACCTTCCCTGCAAATACATGTTCCCTGGCGACAGCGACCCCGACAACATTGGCACCAACGGCATACAGCCTGAAGGCTATGGCACCAACGGCGTGTATTGGACCGAAGAACAATGCGGCAACATCCCTTCAGATCGAAGAGGCTTGGCTACAGTAGGGCCTTTCAGTTTCCCAGCAGACGGCATGCAGGAATTAGACTACGCCATGATTACGGTGTGGAAAAACGGCAGCCAGTCGGCGATGGAACGCAAAGGCGAATTCATCGACCGCATCAGAGCCTTGTTCACCAACGGCCTAACGAAATAAACACATTGTCTAACCTTTTGAAAACAAGCAATATGAAAAAGCTATATATCATAATGATGCTCGTCATGACGAGCCTCATGGCTGAAGCCCAAACCAGCGTTTGGAACGGCAGCAGAAAACTTTGGACCCGTGGCGAAGGCACGGAAAGCAGCCCTTATCTGATTGAAACAGCCGAAAACCTGGCCTTCTTTGCCTATATGGTCAACACGGGATTCGAGACGAAAGACATGTACTTTGAACTGACCACCGACATCGATTTGAACGGCAGCGAAGGCCTGCCCTGGATACCTATCGGATTGGGAAACAACTTTTTCTATGAAGATGGTTGCGAAAGAGTGCCCGAATTTCCCGCCCCCTTCAACAGCTTCAAAGGTTATTTTGACGGCGGCGGTCATAAGATCTATAACATATACATCAAGGACGTTTCTTTTGGAGGATTGTTTGGGTCAGTGTCGGAGCCATGCGAAATCAAAAACGTCAGTGTTGAAAGCGGTTACATCCAAAACGTTGAATATGGCGGTGGTATCGTCGGAAAATGCAACAGCAACATCTTGATTTCAAACTGCTCGAATAGCGCCGACATCTCCGGCGATTATGCTGGCGGCATCTTGGGTCATGGTAATGGCACGATAATCCAATGCTTCAACTCAGGCTACCTCAAAGGCAATGCCGCTGCTGGCGGGATTTCAGGCATGATGGCCAAAGAAATCATTGAGTGCTTCAACATAGGCAGGGTGGCTGCCTATAGCGGCGGCTGCGGCGGCATCATCGGATCCTCACAGAGGGATGTAGCCATCGAGAATTGTTACAACATGGGCCGAATCAGCGGGAGCGCACAATATTCGGGAGGCATTGGTGGCATGGTCGTCAAGGGATTGGTGAAAAACTGCTACAACGTTGGCGACATTGTCAACAGCGAGGGCACGGCAGGCGCCATCCTCGGCTCCGACTTCAGTGGCACCGCCGATAACATTTACTACCTCAACACCTGTGGCAGCGAAGGCATCGGAGTGGCCATGAGCGACGTCGAGATGCGCGACGAGGCCTTTGTCGCCGTCCTGAACAAGGACACGAATGTCTGGGGCTTCGACAAAAACAATGTCAACGAAGGCTACCCCGTCCTTGAAAGTTTCCACTTGTCAACCACAGAAATGGCAACTGCGAAGATGAGTGTCTACCCCAACCCCGCCAAAGGCGACTTCACCGTGGAAGGCACCGGCCAACTCATTGTAACCAACGTGCTCGGCCAGAAAATCATGGAAAAGGCCATTGAGGAACGCTATAACCTCACACTCCCAAAAGGTCTCTATCTCTTGAGGCTGACCGACGGCAACAACTCGGCGACGAGGAAAGTGGTGGTTTATTAAACTATATGCAATAGGAGAAATAGGAAGTAATTCTTCATATTTAATGATTTGATTTGATTGGTTTTTCAGAGGCGATGCATGCATCGCCTCTTTTTTTTGTTTAATACACATCGGAATAATTCTTGTTTAAACGGAAATATATAGATTTAAACGGAATATTATGGATTAAAATAATATAAAATCCAAAATAGTACAATTTATTTCTTCCTGACACACAGTGCTGTAGATGAAATGACGAAAAATAGTTGAAAATAATGCTTGACAAAATTTCTCTGGATTGTATATTTGCATCGTGAAACGGTAAAAATATAGATTAAAATGGAAAAATTAAGTTTAGAATTTTGAATAAATCGGGTTTAGGCCAACAAAATGACAACATGAAACAAAACTAACGGAATTATTAACCCTCAAAAACTAAAGCTATGAGAAAAGAAACTCTACTCCTTTTGATGCTTTGCAGTTTAGCTCTTGCATCCACGGCACAGCAGCCGCCGTTTTCGCGCTGCAACGCCAACAACGTCAACGCCACCATCATCGGCAATGGTTCCTGCTACACGTTTTTCTTCTATGCTACCACTTCCGATTGCCCCATTTGGGAAGTACCGGCAGGCAGCGGCAAATCGACCGTTTTCCAGCACACGTTGTGGTTTGGCGGTCTCGACACCAACGACAGCCTTCACTTGGCCGGGTTTAGGTTTGGCCAAATCGGCACGGATTACTGGACCGGACCGCTCAGAACGACCGACGCCTCCACGAATCTGATGGACATGCTGAAGTACTACCGCGTCTGGAACCTCACCCGCGTCGAAATCAACGATTTCATCGCTCATCATGGCGAGCCAGGGTATGTAGCCCCCGACGACATCCTGACCTGGCCTGCCCATGGTGACGGTGATTTCGCCGCCAACCTCGCTCCTTTCGTTGACGTGGACGGCGATGGGCTTTACAACCCCGAAGCTGGCGACTATCCCGACATCAAGGGCGACCAGTGCCTGTTCTTCATTTTCAACGACAGCTATGCCGACCACACCGAATCGGGCGGCGGCAAACTCGGCCTCGAAGTCCACGCCATGGTGTATGCCTACGACAACATCAAGGATGAAGCTTTATACAACACGGTGTTCGTCAACTATGAGTTCTTCAACCGCTCAGCCAACGACTACCACGACGTGTACCTAGGCCTTTGGTCAGATTTCGACATCGGCTATGGTTGGGATGATTACATCGGCTGCGACGTACAACGTGGTTCCTACTACGCCTACAATGGCACCCCTATCGATGGCAACGGCGAACCTGAAGCCTATGGCGACAACCCACCCGTACAGGTACTGACCGTTTTAGCTGGTCCTTATATGGATGCTGACGGACGCGACAACCCCGAATATGTAGGCGACTGCAACGCCCTGTTCAATGGGGCTTATCCCTCCGACAAATACGCCTACAACGGCTTCAATTTCGGCAACGGCATCGCCGACGACGAACGTTTGGGCATGACAGGATTCCTATATCACAACAACAGTAGCTACGGTCCAAATACCGATCCTGTAGTAGCTGAAGACTACTATAACTTCCTGCGTGGCTATTGGAAAAACAATACACCCATGATGTATGGTGGAGATGGCCTTGCGACTGGAAATGTGGTAGGTCCCGAGTGCAAGTTCATGTTCCCTGGCGACAGTGACCCCTGCAACTTCGGCACCAACGGCATCGCGCCCAATGACAACTACAACACTGGAAACAAGTTTTGGACAGAAACTGAATGCCAAAACGCACCCGACGACCGTAGAGGTCTCGGTATGGTCGGTCCTTTCAGTTTCAACGCCGGAAGCACACAGGTGGTTGACTACGCACTGACCACAGTCTGGAAAGACAACGATCACTCAGCCATGGAGCGCATGGGCGATATCATCGACCATATCAAAGACATGTTCAAACACGGCTTCTCAAAATAACAAACCAAATTGTCTAACACTTTAACATTGAATACTATGAAAAAGATATACATCATCATCACGCTCCTCATGACGGGCATGATTGCCGAAGCCCAAACCAGTGTTTGGAACGGTAGCCGCAGACTTTGGACCAACGGTGAAGGCACCGAAAGCAACCCATTCTTGATTGAATCGGCGGAAAACCTTGCCTTCCTCTCTTATATGGTGAACAAAGGCGTAGACACACATGGATTATACTTCGCCCTGACCACCGACATCGACCTGAACGGCAGCGAAGACCTGCCTTGGTTCCCCATCGGCATGGGCAACCGTTGGTTTGCCGACGACGGCTGCGAACGCATCGTCGACCCGTCATTCAAGGACAACATTTTCTGCGGGCACTTCGACGGTGGTGGACACAGCATCTACAACCTCTATGTGGACGGCATGGATTACGCTGGACTGTTCGGACGCGTCAGCAACTGGTACAACGAAGGTGTCACCATCGAAAACGTCAGCATAGAAAGTGGCTACATCAACGGCACTTATAGCGGCGGCATCGTGGGAGATTGCGAAGGCATCGTTTTCATCACAAACTGCAAGAACAACGCTCAAATCAACGGGACGGCAATGGCAGGCGGCATCGTGGGCTTCGGCTCAAAAGTCATCCGCAACTGCAACAACACAGGACAGGTGAACGGAAAAGCAAAAGCAGGCGGCATTGTTGGAGCACAGGCCAAAACGATTACTGAAAGCTTCAATTCGGGAGACATCACCATTGAGGGCGACATCGCTGGTGGCATTATCGGATCTTCCTCGTCTGGACTCGTCATCATCAAGAACTGCTATAACACAGGAAACCTCTCAGGCCATGCGACAAACGGAATAGGAGGTATTGCAGGCTACATTGCAGGGCATTCTTCGGAGGTTCTCAACTGCTACAACGTGGGAAGCCTTTCCAATGAAGGCGGAGCCACAGGAGGCTTGTTTGGAAACAACAGCACCAATTGCACGGTTGAAAACGCCTATTATCTGAACACCTGCGGCGGTTGGGGTACCGGCACAAACAAAACCGCTGAAGAGATGCGCGACCCCGCTTTTGTCGACCTGCTGAACTACAACACCGACGTTTGGGCCTTCGACACAGACCACATCAACGACGGCTATCCTATCCTTGAAGGCAACACCGTATCGACCGACGAAACGACAGCAACAGCCATGACTGTTTATCCCAACCCCGTGAAAGACCTATTGACCCTCCGCTTCGACGACGGCGCCAAGCCCGAGAGCGTTGAACTTTATGACCTTGCAGGCCGTCTGGTCGGCACCAAGCCAAACGGTCTGGAAAGCATCGATATGAGAACGATGCCCTCCGGGGTATACATGCTGCGTGTCACCATGAAAGACGGGACGATCTACCACGAAAAGGTATTGAAAGAATAGAGTAAGGTTTTTTCCATTATGATTTAGGTTTTAGTTGGGTTATAGAGACGGTGTTTGCGCCGTCTCTATTTCTTTGGATTACCTTGATAGTGATTGTATGCGACAAAATTCAGTTAAAGCGGAATTTTATCGATTAAAACGGAATATTCACAATTAAATCAAATTATTTTGAAAAATAAGCGATTTTTTTCTGCTTGAAATACAGCGGATTATCTCGGGTGACGAAAAATAGTTGAAAAAAAAGCTTGACAAAATTTTATCATGTTGTATATTTGCAGTGTAAAACAACAAAAACATGAGTTAAAACGGAAAGATTTAGGTTAAAATCTCAAAACAAAATCGGGTTTAGGCCAACAAAATAACAATATGAAACATATTTGACAGTAAGTGCTTTTTTTCATAATGATTTGGTTTTAGTTGATTTGATTTGGTAGAGGCAGTGCAAGCACCGCCTCTACTTTTTTTGCACTAAAATCAATTCGTCTTGAACTTGTACTGCACTTCCTTCAGCTCGGCGTTGGCCTTCGTGATCTTGTTCTTAAGATTTTCTTTGTAATTTGCCACTTTGGCAGCGATTTGTGCATCGCCTAAGGCTAGCATCTCGGCGGCAAGAATGGCGGCATTGAGGGCACCATTCACGCCCACCGTGGCCACGGGAATGCCGGGAGGCATCTGGATGATGGACAGCATGGCGTCCAAGCCGTCGAGCATGCCTTTGACGGGCACGCCAATGACGGGCAAAGTCGTGTTGGCGGCAATCACACCCGGCAAGGCGGCAGCCATGCCGGCAGCGGCGATGATCACCTTTATGCCGCGACCTTGGGCTTCGCGAGCAAAGGTTTCAACTTCTTGCGGGGTACGGTGCGCGCTGAGGGCGTTCATCTCGAACGGGATTTCCATCTCGTCGAAGAACTGCGCGGCTTTTTCGAGAACGGGAAGGTCAGACGTGCTTCCCATGATGATGCTTACTATTGGAGTCATATCAGTTGTCAGTTAAAGCAGGTTGCTGAGCCTGTCGAAGCACCGTCAATCTTTCGGCCGGCCTTTCGACAAGCTCAAGGGCATAGGTTTATGACGCAAAAATAGTTTTTTTTCAGGTATGGTCAAACTTATGACTTCATTTTGTATATTTGTGTCGCCTAAAGCAAAAAGTCAAGCAAAATTCAATTCTTTGAAAATGAAGAAAGTAAAAGTATTAGACAAGGAATTTGGGCTTTATATCCCCCAAGTAAAAATCGAAGCCAACATCCAAAACGTGGCCGACCAAATCAACCGCGACTTGGACGGCATGAACCCGTTGTTTCTCGTAGTGCTCAACGGTGCCTTCATGTTCGCCTCCGAGCTTTTTAAGCGACTGACGATTCCCTGCGAGATTAGTTTCGTTAAGCTGTCGTCATACTCCGGCACGGAGACCACCAACGTCATCCGCGAGCTCATCGGTCTTGACCACCCCTTGAACGGTCGCCACGTGGTCATCGTGGAAGACATCGTCGACACGGGCCACACCTTGCGCTATACCACACAGAAACTCCGCGACTTGAAGGCTGCCGACGTGCGCATCGCCACGCTGTTTTTCAAGCCGGACAACTTCCAATACACCTACCCTATCGATTACATAGGCATGGAAATCGGCAACGAGTTCATCGTGGGTTATGGCTTGGATTATGACCAACAGGGGAGAAATCTACCTGACATTTATAAAATCATAGAATAATAATGCTGAATGAGGAATGCTGAATGCGAAATGAGATTAATTCAGCATTCAGCATTCCACATTCCGAATTAAAAAATAACGTCATGCTAAACATCGTACTCTTTGGCCCTCCCGGGGCAGGCAAAGGAACACAGTCGCAGTTCCTGCGCGAAAAATATAACCTGACCTACATCTCCACCGGTGAAATCCTACGCGAGGAAATCGCCGCCGAAAGTGAATTAGGTCTTCAAGTGAAGGAAATCATCAGCCAGGGCAACCTCGTCTCCGACGAAATCGTGGCCAAGATCATCGAGAAGAAACTCTCCGAAAACATGGACTCGGCCGGTTTCCTCTTCGACGGCTATCCGCGCACGGTGCGCCAAGCCGAGATTTTGGAAGAGCTGATGGAGAAATTCGGCATGTCGCTGACAGGCGTGTTGAGCCTCGAAGTGCCCGAGGAGCTCCTCATCGAACGCATGCTCGAACGCGGCAAGGTCAGCGGTCGCGCCGACGACAATCTCGACTCCATCAAGCATCGTTTTGTGGAATACGAGGCCAAGACACGCCCTGTACTCGACTTCTACGAAGGCAAGGATAACCTGCATGCGGTGAACGGCGTAGGCGAGATCCCGCAGATTTTCGAGAACCTTTGCACGGTGATTGACGCTTTGTAGTTTATCACAAAACCAACAAAACTAATGTTCCCAGCGGATGTCGCGCTTGAGGACAGTTGGTGGATTACCGCCGATGACTTGATGCTCGCCGTTGAAGGATGAGGTCAGTAGTGTGCCCGCTGCTACGACTGTGTTATTTGGCACTTCGGCACCTTTCAGCAACACACATTTACAGCCAATCCACACATGGTCACCCACATGAATGGCCTTGTCGGGATTGACGCGTTCATTTTCTTTATTAAACAAGGGATGTTCGTCGGTGTCCATCACGAGGATGTCCCAGCTCAGCAGGCAGTCGTGCCCGAAATGGATTTCTTTGGCGCAAACAATAGTGCTTTCGGCAGTCATATTGAAGCCATCACCAAGACACAAATTTCCGCGCACCGAAATCTTCGAACCATGCCCGATGCTTGCTTTGCCGCCAAAACGCACCGTGCCGCTCACCTGCCAGATGCCACGTGAGCGCTTGCGGTCGTAATGACCCACATCACCGAAGCCAATTTTAATCATTGCCCTTTCCACCTTTTCTGGTAGTTCGACCTTTCCGTGCAGCTCGCGCAAATAAGTGCGGTGCGACACCACCACGGGCAACTTTAAAGCCGTTTTCAACGGAAAATAATGCAGGTTGAAGCGCAACGTCTTCGGAATCGAACGGAGGATATTGAAGAAATCAAAAGCGGTCATGGGCATCGGTTTGATTGGGCAAAAATAGAAATATTAAACATAAATTCTCATGAATTTGCCACGAATTTTTCAAAAATAATTACATGAAAATTCGTGAACCATTTTTGGCAATTCGTGTTATTAAAAATGCAAATTTTCGTCTGAAATAAAAAATATTGCATTTGAATTGATTATTTTTCTATTTTTGTCCTGTCAAAAAATCAGTACCATGAAAAAGTTTACCCTATTATTATTGCTTTTAGGCTTTGGTTCCATCCATCAGTCCCTTGCCCAAGAACGCCAAATCATCCAAGGCTTCTGCAAGGACGAAAACGGCAAAGCCATCGAGAATGTGAGTGTCTACGCCCACGATTCTCTCCTCATCGCCATCACCGACAGCAAAGGTCGCTTTACCTACACACACGCCAAAGCGGGCGAGATACTTCGTTTTGCCCACATGGTGTTTGAGCCCACTTATTATACGATCAAAAAGAAGGACATCAACGGCAAAAGTCTGAATGTCAAGATGAACATCAGAAGCCACGAACTGCTTGAGGTGGAGATTACCGCCAATGCACCCCATGTGGCCTACGACAATCCGGTGATGACTGTCCTCGACTATGTCATCCGCGACGACGGCATCTATATGATTGTGTATCGCCGCAGGCACTGTTCACTGCTCCACCTCTCCTTCGAGATGGACACGCTGCACGAGATGCCCATCTCATCGCAATACAAAACCATCAACCGAGACGCTTTTGGCGACATCTACGCCCTCAACGACTACCAAGCCAGCCAAATCGGATTCATGGAGACAGACGACGGGAAACAGATGATGATGAACTTCTACTATTCCATGCCGAGGAAAGAGTTTTATGAGAAATTCTCCACCATCGTGACGGCCACCGACAGTGTTTACATCACAGGGTGGCGACACTATTTCGGCACGGGGTTAAGCTATTATCGAAACATCCTCGGCCACGACTATGAGCCAATATTGCTTCACTACATTGAGGACGAGGAAGCGGCAAGCAGCATCCGAAGGATACAAGGGCGATGGGAGACCGATTTCATTGAGCCAGTCTATGCTCCCATCTATGCCATCGACGACAGGTTCTATCTCTTCGCCTTTGTCGACCATGAGACCCTCGTCTTCGATGCCGAAGGTAACCTACTCAATCGCTATCCTCTCACCTTCCACGAATACCGCAACTGGAAAGGCAAGATGGTACCCGACCGTCGCTGGAAACAAAACATCTTGGTCGATGCCGCCCGTAAGGAATTCTACACTATCTTCGTCAACGATGGTCTCGGCACCTTGAACCACATCGATCTGAAGACCGGCACAGTCAAACCCGTCATGGACCTCAGCGGCTATCCCTTCGCCGAGATGGTTCGCGTCCACAACGGAACGCTGTATTTCCTCTATCCCAAAGGGCAAAACCATCGGAAGGCACTATTTCAGGTGAGAATCGATTAGAACAAAACAGCACTCAACCATTCACTAAGGAGTTAGAAATCTTTTACTAGTTCAACATAGATTTTGGCTAATTTTGCAGCGATGAAACGGCTTGGGTGGCTCATAGGATTGTATATGCTGTTGGTCTTGGCATCGTGCCATGGGCCTTTGGAGACACAAAGCATTGCCTCTCTACAGCAAAACATTTCGCCCGAGTTGGTTTTCATCGACAGCCTGATGTGGTATCGTCCCGACAGTGCTTTTTGGCACATCGGACATTATTTCAAGCCCAATGGCGACAATGTTTCCACCATATCTACGAGGACGGAATACGACCGGCATTATGCCTATTTGCTTCTGGCCGAATTGTTGTTCAAAAACGATTACCCACAGACCAACCGCCGTGCCTTGTTGCAGGCCGTGCGTTATTTTGACAGCCTAACCTTCACCCTAAACGACACACCTTCACCCAAACACCTCATAGCGGGCACAGACCCGCTATCCCTGACACGAAACGACAACATCGTATTTTTGGCCGCCCGCGCCCATTACATGAACGGCGTAAGCTATTACGAACACGATAGTATCATTGAGGCCTGCACCGAATACATCCGCGCGTTGGAAATCATGGAAAATCATTTTCCAATTGTAGAGACGCGGCGCGCCACGTCTCTACATGCCACACCCCATATCCCCCGTTTCATGATGCTGATCCATTGCCGTCTCGGTGGCCTGTTTTCCAACCAATTTATGCAGGAACCCGCTATCTATTGTTTCAAAAAGGCGCTCGTTTTCAACAGATTGGAACCTGTTTTTCCAGACGATTACTCCAATTCGTTGTATTACATTGGGGCGCAATACGACAAACTACAGCAATGGGACAGTGCGCAATACTATTACGATGAAGCACTTCACCTGCTGCCCGACACGAGCAACTGGCTTTTCAAGGTCTTGATGTCAAGCAAGGCCAACCTCAACTATGCTTCAAGCGAGGATGTTGAGCCCGCCGTGAGCGACTTGAAACGCATTGCGGCGAAAGCCGATTCCTACGAAAAGCCATGGCATTTCTTCCTCATTGGGCAGATTTATTACAACGAAAAACAGTATGACTCAGCCCTGGTTTATCTGGAACCAACCTTTGAACAAAGCGAGAACATTGAATCCAAAGCCCTGGTATCCAAGTTCTTGCACGACATTTACCAAAGTCAAGGCGACACATTGGAGGCCTCGCAATATGCGGTCTATCATGCGGAACATACGGAACAGGAAAGGGTGAAAATGGCGCGGGTTTCATACCTCAACGAACTGTTTCAGAAGCATTTGCAAAAAGAACAAGAAGCCAAATTGCTCATTGAGCAGAAAAAGAAAATCAGAACATGGCTCATTGTGGGATTGCCTTTGGCTGTGATAGTATCGGTTTTTGTGGTAGTCGTGACATGGTGCAGAAATCGAAAACGCTTGTCTGCGCAAGAGGCTGAGGCACAACAAAGGTTGAACGAAGTCCAACAACGCCACGACGAGGCAGAACGTGAGTTGCAAGCCAAAATGGAACAAGCCGCACAACACACGCGGGAAATACTGCAACAGCGCGCCATGACGATTTACCAATCAGGAGGTGGGAATCGTATGAAGCAGATTTTGGACGAGTTTGAGGCCGTCTATCCGAAAGCCATGCCCGAATTGGTCTCCACACATCCCGAGTTGAGCGAAACAGAACGTCATATCGCAATACTCAATTTCCTCCGTTTCCGCGCAAAGGAAGAGGCCGAACTGATGGGCTTCACCGAATACACAGCCCTGAAATACCGCTCCAACCTGAAAAAAAAGGCTGGTTCCGACCCGATTTCAACCTTGTTTGAGGCTGGAAAAATCTGAATAGATTTTCCATTAAACACCTGATAATCAATATTATCGTATTAGAAAAATCTGAATTGGGCATTGAAATTTGGGTATTTGATGGTTTTTGACTATAATTTTGCAAAAACATCAAACCATAGCACCATGAAAATGAATAACGCCTTTACCTTGTTTGCGTTACTACTTTTGGCAGCCAACATTTACGCCCAAGAACGCCACATCATCCAAGGCTACTGCAAGGACGAGAATGGCAAAGCCATCGAGAATGTGAGCGTATACGTGCATGACACGCTGCTCGTTTCCGTCACCGACGAGCAAGGTCGCTTCACTTACGGCCACGCCAAAACAGGCGAAAAACTCCGTTTTGCCCACATGGTCTTTGAGCCAACCTATTACACCATCAACCAAAAAGACATCAATGGTAAGAACCTGACCGTCAGGATGAAAACCAAGAGTCATGAACTGCTCGAAGTGGAAGTAACCGCCAACACGCCTCACATCGCTTTCGACAATCCAGTGATGACCGTCCTTGACTACACCATCCGCGAAGACGGCATCTATATGATTGTCTATCGCCGCCGCCATTCCGCCTTGCTCCACCTCTCTTTCGACATGGACACGCTGCACGAAATGCCCATCTCACCTCGTTACAAACGTCTCAACAAGGATGCTTTTGGCGACATTTACGCCCTCAACGACTACCAAGCCAGCTTAATAGGTTTCATAGAATATGGCAACGGAAAGAAAGGCCAGATGAATTTCTACCATTCCATGCCGCGCAAGACTTTCTACGACAAATTTTCCACCATCGTTGCCGCCTCCGACAGCGTTTTCATCACAGGGCGTTATTTCTATTACAACAAGGAAATAGGCTATTACTGCAACATCCTCGGCAGCGACAAGGAGCCTTACCTTTTGCATTACATCGTAGACGAGGAAGCCCGCGATGACATCTGGCTACTGTTACATACTGGCGGAATCGGTGCTAACTTTTGGGTTGCCGTCCCTATCTATAACCCGATTTACGCCATCGACAACAAGTTCTACCTCTTTGCCTACACCGACCACGAGACCCTTGTTTTCGACGCCGTCGGCAACGAATTGGAGCGCTATCCCCTCACCTTCCACGAATACCGCAAATGGAACGGCAAGATGGAACTCGACCGCCGCTGGAAACAGAAAATGTTGTATGACGCAGCCAGGAAGGAATTCTACACCTTTTTCGTCAACGATGGCATCTATACCCTGAAGCGCATTGACCTGAAAACCGGAACGGCCACCTCCGTGATGGACCTCAGCGGATATCCCTTTGCTCAGAATATGAGGATTCACGACGGCGTTTTGTATTTCATTTATCCTACGGGCATCAACCACCGAAAAGCTTTGTATCAGGTGAGGATAGACTGAAATTTTGATTGATTCTTTATCAAAATCGGTATGATTTTTGTAGTATTTAACCCAAATTTTACCCAGTTAAATCCTCAAAAATCACATTCTATGAAGAAAATATACTTTCTATTGCTTTTGTCAGCATTAACTTTCCAAAGCGCCGTGGCGCAAAACAACGACGAGCTAAAACATCCTACCGCTGTTGCCAAAGAAGACGGATTCAGTTACCGCGCGCTCCTGAAACTGCTCGATATGGATAGCGTTTACATTGGCTCAAAGTTTGAAAGCGGCTACCACGACTTTCTCAGTGTCATGTACTCGCGTTTCGGGCGATACAAAGAAGCAAGGCATGAGGCCGAAACCACAGGAACCCTGTTCCTTGACCACATGAAATTCGCCAAACATTATAAAGACGCGAAAGCTATCCCTTTGTCCGAAATGATGGACAGCATAATTGCGAACAACCGCGTTATCATGATGAATGAGATGCACTTCAATCCACACAGTCGAACTTTCCTCATCAGTTGGTTGGAGAAATGCTATGAAAACGGCTACCGATATCTTGCCGCAGAAACTTTAAGGGCATCGGACTCGCTGCTGAATCAAAGGCGCACCGTGCTACTATGGGAAACGGGGTTCTACAGCGACGAGCCTGTTTTCGGCGACCTTTTCAGGACTGCCCTTAACATGGGTTACACGCTTGTTCCGTACGAAGGCTCCGGCTTTGGCGTTGATCGTGAAGTGAATCAAGCCAAAAACCTTGTCGAAAGAATCATCAACCAAGACCCCGAAGCGAAATTTCTGCTTTTGGGCGGCATGGGACACATTTCCGACCGCAACGGATGGTACGCGATGGGCAGATATTTCAAGGAACAGTCGGGCATTGACCCGTTTACGATGAACTGTGCCATGTTTTTTGACGACCCGTATGGAGAAGCGGACTCTTTGCTGACTACCTATTACGACCTGATAGACACCATGCCTGTCCGCGAACCCATTATATTCTACGACACAATAAAACGGGTTTACATCAACCTGTCGGGTATGGATGTCACCTGCTGCCTGCCGCGCACACGCTTCATCGAAGACAACATCCCCGACTGGAAACTCTACAACGGCAAGGTGCTTTTCACCCTCGACCGCCGCTTCATCGACGAAAACGGCTTCCCCGAAGGCTGCGTGAGCGCGTTCCTGAAATCGGAGGGCGAGCAATGCGTCCCCATCGACCAGTATATGTACGGCAAGGACGAAAAGGAGTTCAAATTGGCACTCTACAAGGGTGAATATCTGCTGCGTTTTGATGACGGGAAAGAGTATAAATATGCTACAATCACCGTAAAATGAGTGCGTTATGAAACAGAACTCTGTTCTTGTTTTGCTATTGCTATTCTTTGCTTCTTCGCTTTTCGCCCAAACCCAAACCACCGTTTACGGCAACCTCGGTGTGGAGAACGTGAACATCAGCATCGTGAACACGCCTTACGGCACCAGCACCGATGCCAAAGGGCATTATGAATTGCCGCTTTTCGACCGCTCGGAGACCGTCAACCTGTATTATTCGTGCATCGGCTATCAGGATACGGTAGTGAGTCTCACGCCAAGACAGTTGCAGCGCGATTCCATCAACGTCAGTTTCCGTATGCGCAAGATGAGTTATGACCTTCAAGAAGTTGGTGTCTCGGCAAGCAAAGACTTTTACCGATCTGGTTCCAACCGCAACATTGCCGACATCGCGTTTTTGGATGGGGAAATCTACCTTTTGGAAAACAAACCCAAGACTTCATCGATGGTCGTCCTCGACACCGAAGGCGTTGTGCAAACCCACAAGGACTTCGACCAACTCTTTGAAAAACTCTACATTGACGCTTTCGATGACCTCATTCTTGTTGGGCAAGACAGTTGTCTGCAAGTGTATCTTGATGAAAAACAAGGCATTTTGCCTGTTTCCACCTTCTCGCGGGATGATTACCGCAACAAACTACTCAAAATCGTGTGCGAGTACAACGGGGCATACATCGTTAAAACCATCGTTCACGACCGAGGACTTTACTGGCTCAAGTTCAACCACGGCAAAAGCCAGGATTTCCTTTACATGAAGAAAGACGGCTCTATGGAGAAGCCCCAGTATTTATGCAGTTTCATTGATACCCTCGGCTACCGCGCCTGCCAGTCGCAATGGATGAAGATACAAAACGAATACCATCAAGCAATGGCGGAGAACTTCACCCTCGAGTCCATCTACGATGAGAGCGGGGACGGGCATCCAGTGTGCGAAGGAGAAAGCATAACTTCCATGAGCATCAAAAAAGCGGAACGAGGAAGTCCAGGCATCGACCTCATCAACGAAGGAACTTGGGACGGAAATCTGGTTCGCTTGGCAGAAACCCCAACCTTGCTTGGAATGATACAATGGTATTGCTCCATGATGGCCAAAAAGGAACTCCAGATTGTCCCCTTGAAAGTCAATGGTTTGCTTCAATTCGTTGGTCTTGACAACCGCGAAATCGTGGAAATCGGCACAGACTTCAAGATTGCAAACCGGAAGTCGTTGAAAATCACTTCGGGAGAGAAGTTTTTCAAGAATGAGTTCCTCATCGACAAGGCCAGGGGCAAGGTGTATGGTTTGTTCGAGGACAACGGGGTATATTATATTGGCCTGTATGATTCCGAAACAGGCTCTGTCGGCATGGACCAGAAGGCGAGCAATAAGATATATCCGCGTGTGTTCAAGGTGTATGACGGCTATGCCTATTGTGTGTATTTTGACAATGCGCAGATGCTCGGGAGGATTGAAAGAGTGAAAGTACAAGATTAAAAATAATACACGATGAAAACAATGAAAAAAGTGAAATGCTGCACCCTGCTTGCGCTCCTGCTGATGGCGGGAGGGGTAAAACTGCATGCGCAAAACGACAATCTGAAACAACCTTTCGAAATTGCCAAAGAAGAAGGCTTTGGTTACCGCGGATTGAAGAAATTGATTGGTATGGACAGCGTTTATGCTGGTACTTTTTTTGAAAGCTCTTACCACGATTTTCTTGGTATCCTGTATTCGCAGGTCGGACGATACAAAGAAGCAAGGCATGAGGCCGAAGCTGTGGGAACTATGTTCGTTAACCATAAGAGATACGCACATAATTACAAGAACGCGATAGCCATTCCTTTGTCCAAAGTGATGAACAGCATCATCGAGAACAACCGGGTCATCATGTTGAACGAGATGCACTTTAATCCACATAGTAGGGCTTTTGTCATCAGTTGGTTGGAGAAATGCTATGAAAACGGCTACCGTTACCTTGCTGCCGAAACGTTGTCTGAACAAGACTCTTTGCTCAACGAAAGACGCACCCCACTATTGAGAACAACGGGATTCTATAGTGACGAACCTGTTTTCGGCGATCTGTTAAGGATAGCTCTTAACATGGGCTATACATTGGTACCATACGAGAGTTATGATTTCAACAAAAGAGAGGAAGGCCAAGCGGATAACCTCATAAATAACATTCTTGAGAAAGACCCCGAAGCGAAGTTTCTGCTTTTAGGCGGTATGGGCCATATCACCGACCGAAACGGTTGGAACACGATGGGTCGTTATTTCAAGGAAAAATCCGGCATTGACCCATTCACAATGGACTGTGCACTGTATTTTGACGACCCTTATTGGGAAGCAGACTCTTTGCAGGCAATCTATTTCGATCTTATTGATGCCATGCCCCTCCGTGAACCCGTAATTATTTACGACACAGCAAAGCATATCTACATCAACTTTACGGGTATGGATGCCACTTGCTGTCTACCCTGCACTCGCTTCATCGAAGACAACATCCCCGACTGGAAACTCTACAACGGCAAGGTGCTTTACACTATCAACCGCCGTTTTATTAAAAAGAACGGCTTCCCCGAAGGCTGTGTGAGCGCATTCCTGAAATCGGAGGGTGAGCAATGCGTCCCTGTCGACCAGTATATGTACGGCAAGGATGAAAAGGAGTTCAAGTTGGCATTGTACAAGGGTGAGTATTTGCTGCGGTTTGACGACGGGAAGGAGTATCGGTATGTTACCGTAACGGTGAAGTGAATGATGTTATGAAAGCGGCTAAACTTTATACCCTGTTTGCAATGCTGATGATGAGCATTCCAATCATAGCCCAAGAACATGCCTTGGTTCAGGGCTATTGTAAGGATGAAAACAATAAACCTGTTGAGAATGTGAATATCAGCATCGTGAATACGCAATATGGAACCAGCACCGATGCCAAAGGGCATTATGAGTTGCCGCTTTATGACCGTACCAAAACTATCAACCTTTATTATTCCTGCATCGGCTATCAAGATACCTTGGTGAGCCTTACACCGAAGCAGTTGCAGCGTGATACCATCAACATCAGCTTCAGATTTCGGAAGATGAGCTATGACCTTCAGGAAGTGGGTGTTACGGTTTACAGCGACTTTTACCGAAGTCCTCGGGGAACCAATATTGCCGACATAGCCTTTGCTGATGACAGGATTTTGGTGCTTGAAAACAGGGCAAAATCTTCCTCCTTACGACTTCTCGACCTCAACGGCAATGAGATGGGCGTTACGGAGTTTGATGACCTATATGATGGACTGTATATTGATGCTTTCGGCGACTTCCTTCTTTTGGGTCAGGATACTTGCTTGCAGGTGTATTTTGACACGACTGGTAAAGCATTGCCTGTTTCCACCTTCACGAAAGACCTATTTCGCGACAAGATTAGGAAAATCGTGTTTGAGTTCAACAACGCTTATCTATTGCGCAGCACTGCCTACGAGAAGCGCGACTATTATGTGAAGGAGTTTCATGGGCAGGCGCAGACTTACAACTATGTGCTGAAAAACGACACTTTAAAGCAACGGCATTTTCTCTACCGTTTCATCGATACGGTGGCAGTCAATGTGTGCCAATCCTATCTGAATGAGATATTTGCCATCTATAACAGTGAGGTGCCGGAGAATGAAAATGAACTTGCCTTGGGCGTTTGGAATGGCAACCTGCTCCGTTTGGCTGTCAATTACAAGGTACACAAGAGAATTGGCTGGTATTGCCAAGTGTTGGCCACCGAGTACCATACCATAGCCTTGAAATTCGATGATTTCATTCAACTTGTTGATTTGGAAAACTTTGAAATCGTGGAGTTTGATAAGACGTTCCAACTATCCAACAAACGGCCACTTACGATTGCTACAGGGAAGAACTATTTTGCCAATCAGTTCCTTACTGATGAAGCCACGGGAAAGATTTACGGTCTTTTCGTCCAAAACGGAATCAATTATCTGGGTTGCTACGACCCAACCAAAGGCACGGTTGGAATGGGGCAAAAAGCCAGCAAGAAGAATTATCCAAAGGTATTCAAGGTGCATGGCGGCTATGCCTACAGCGTGTTTTTCGATTCGGGGAACAACCGAGGGGTGATAAATCGGGTGAAGATAGAATAAAATCCCTACCTTTGCGGCATGAAAACCCTATTCAGATTAAGATACAAAAGCCGCTGGGGCGAGGAATTGTTCCTCACGGGAAACAGCGCAGAATTAGGCAATTGGAACACCAACAAGGCCGCTCCGATGGAATATGTGGTGCCTGGGATTTGGTCCGTGGAAATCGACGGAACGCCGATGACCGAATACAAATATTTCATCCGCGAAAACGACCAAATCCGATGGGAAGAAGGCCCCAACCGCATCCTACCCGAGGGCAAAGACCGCGTTTGGGATTGGTTTGGCCTCACCGAAAGACATACGATGAAAGGTGTGGCTGTGCCGCTGTTCAGCCTGCGCACGGAGAATGATTTCGGCATAGGCGAATTCGCCGACCTGCCGAAATTAGGCGATTGGTGCTTGGCCAACGGATTGAAAATCATACAAATCCTGCCCATCAACGACACAACTGCACATTTTGACTGGCATGATTCTTATCCTTACAATGCCATCTCGGCTTTTGCACTGAACCCGATTTACCTGAACCTCAAGCAATTGGGCATTTTGGAAGACGCAAGCTTCAAACGAACAAGGACTTTGCTCAACAAAACCGATTTCGTTGATTACCCAAAGGTACTGAAAGCCAAATGGAAATATTTCCAAATCGCTTTTGAACAGCAATGGGACACACTGAAAGACACTGCTGATTTCCAACAATTCGTCAAGGAAAACGAAGACTGGCTTTTGGATTACGCCCAATATTGCGCCGAGCGCGACGGCAACGGCACGGAAATCCACCTCTTCTTGCAATACCACTGCGACAAACAACTGCGCAAAGCTGTCAAAGCCCTGCATGACAAGGGATTGTTGTTGAAAGGCGATATCCCCATTGGTGTGAATCCAACGGGAGTGGATGTAAAATCGCATCCCAACCTGTTTAACCTTGACGTGCAAGTTGGTGCCCCGCCCGACGACTTCGCCGCCGAGGGTCAAAACTGGGGTTTCCCGTCCTACAACTGGGAGGCGATGGCCAAGGATGGCTACACCTGGTGGCAACGCCGCCTGAAAGTGATGGCGCGCTATTTCGACGCCTACCGCATCGACCATATCTTGGGCTTCTTCCGCATTTGGAAAATTCCAAAAACGGCCAAGTCGGGGCTACTGGGACATTTCTCTCCCGCCCTACCCTTGAGCGAGGAAGAAATTGAAGGCTTTGGTTTCCATTTCATCAAAAGCAAGCACTTGAAGAAAGGCCTCGATACCCTCTTCATCCCTGCGCCAAACGAGAAAGACAAGTACATTCCTCGCATTGAATTGCACAAAACCAAAGTCTACCAAGCCCTCAGTGAGGAACAAAAACGCGCCATCGACGCCATTTACGAGGATTTCTATTTCCATCGCCACAACGACTTTTGGAAACTGAAAGCCTTGAAGAAATTGCCCGCTCTCATCAACGCAACGAAGATGATTGCTTGCGGCGAAGACCTTGGCATGATTCCCGCCTGTGTGCCTGAAGTAATGCAGGAATTGGGTATCATGAGCCTTGAAGTGCAACGTATGCCCAAGGTGTTTGGCCATCAATTTGTACAAACAGAAGACCTGCCCGAAAACTGTGTCTATACCACCGGCACCCACGATATGCCCACCTTGCGCGGCTGGCTGGCCGAAGACCGCTTCCGCACACGCCAGTTCCTCGACAGCCTCGACCTCGACGACCGCAAAATCACAGGCAAGACCCTCAAAAAGATAATGGAAAAACACTTGGACAGTCCCTCAAAGTGGAACATTTACCCCCTGCAAGACCTCTTGGACTTGGATGAAAAGAATTGGTCGCCCAACCCTGCGGATGACCAAATCAATGTGCCATCGGATTCAAAAAACCAGTGGAAATGGCGAATGAAAATTTCTTTGGAAGACTTGCTGTGTTGAAAAATTTACCTATTTTTGTAGCGAAAATATTGCCGCAACTTTTTCGCCGCAACTTTTTCGCTATAAAAAAGAGCGTATTTTCAATATAAAACTTTTGCTAACATGGCATCTAAAACAAAGGAAATCAATCCATTCTCCATACTCGCTTATCTTGGAAGCGACTACTTCTGCGACCGAGAAAACGAGACAAAAAAGCTCTTTGAAGGCCTGAAAAACGGTCGAAATATCACCCTAATCAGCCCAAGAAGAATGGGAAAAACGGGATTAATCAAGCATGTTTTTGAGGAATTTGACCCCAAGGAAGCCCTTTGCTTTTATGTCGATTTGGACCAAACCACCTGTCTCGCCGACTTGGTGCAAGCCTTCGGCAAGGTCGTATTGAAGCAAATCGGAATGCCTTCTGGACGAGTTTGGAAAGAAATTTTGGCGTGGTTCAAGTCATTACGCCCAGTTCTCTCTGCCGAACCCGCAACGGGTGCGCCTCAAATCAGCCTCGACATCAAGCCGACGGAAGCGGAAGCTTCGTTGGAAGAGATTTTCGGCTGGTTGGAAAAGTCGAAATTGCCTTGCTACGTGGCCTTCGACGAGTTTCAGGTCATCACCGACTATCCCGAGCCGAAAATGGAGGCCCTGATGCGTAGCCACATCCAGCACCTCACCAATGTCAATTTCATTTTCGCTGGCAGCCAAAAGCACATGATGACGGAGATGTTCTTGGCCGCCAACCGCCCGTTTTTCCAAAGCACGCAGATGCTTCCCTTGCACGAAATCCCCGAAGATGCTTATTTTGATTTTGCCCAACGCCATTTGGGACGCAACAAGCAAACACTGCCGCGAGAGACTTTCCACGAGTTGTACACGACCGTTTACGGCCACACTTGGTACATCCAGTGCATACTGAACCGACTTTACCAATACGGGATACGCCAAATCGATGGACAAGCCCTGACGTTGACGGTGAACGACATTCTGGAAGAATACAAAGAGTCGTTCCGAACCTACTGCAAACTGCTGACTTTCAACCAACTGGCACTTATCAAAGCCATCGCCCACGAAGGCAAGGTGAAAGAAATTGGAAGCCAAGAGTTCTTGCAAAAGCACCAACCTGGGCCTGCAAGCTCCGTGCGAAGTGCCCTCCGTGTCCTCATCGACAAGGAATTGGTCGCCGAAGACGAGGACGGCTACAGTGTTTATGACCGATTTTTCGGGCTTTGGTTGCGGCAATGAAAAAACAGAACCTTTTATGGATATAGCTTAATACAAGTGGTTTCTAATACGGTGTTCCTGGAAAAGTCTCCGTTGTCCAGCGCTCTCCTTCAGGATAATACGAACCATTGTATTTTGCCCTATAGGTCCATTTTAGCTTTATTGTAGCTGATGACAAATGTTGGAAAAAAACAGTTGTTCCCCATGACGTTGTATAATCATCAGTGATTATTGCAGTGTACCAATAAGTGTTTCCTTGTTTTGTAACATAGACATTGTCGTGCCATCCGGTTTTTTGAAAGATACTTCCATCAAGACTTTGCACACCTATGGCAAGTTCTGTAATCCCTCGGCTATAAAGATTGACACCAGGACTTACTCCAAAGCCCAAATAAATAGTCCTTTCGTATGTTCCATTTCCTTCATTTATTGCTGGTTCCCAAAAACCTTGATAATCGAATCCTGAATAAAAATCAAAATCCAACGGATTACTATTGCTTCCCCCATTGCCACCTCCACCACTATTGTTGCTAGAAAAAGTTAAAGTGTACGATTTAATAGTGGAGTAACCGCTGTTTTTGTCTGTCGATTTTTGAAGATAGAAAGTACCTTGTATTACACCATAGTTATAATCGTCAACTACATTTTGAACTGCACTTTTTATTTCACTATCAGTGAAATTGGTACCGTCAAATCTGTCCATAACGTTATTTAATGAGTTGAAGAACGCCCTTGTGGTTGACTCTTCTCCCACAATGTATTCCAATTCTTCAAGCCCGTCATATTTATAGTAGTAGATTTGTTCTTTGGTACATCCGCCAAGAATACATAGCGCTATTATTCCAATCGTAATAGCTGTGAATAACTTTGATATTGCTTTCATTTTTTAAATAGTTTGAGTTTATTTTTGATTATCTAACCAGCCAAGTCACATTATAAGTGTCAGCCTTTTGATTCTTTCCGTATGCCACGCCCACTTGTCTCCAAGCATCAATACGGGCTTGCTCCAATGAGATTTGGTCGTTGTACTTCTTCATCTCAAACTTCCAATCATCTAACACCTTGGCCTTGATTTCCTTGTAAAGAGCTTCGGCACTACCATAGCACTTTGCATCAGGCAAGATTTGGCTCAAATATTCTCCAGCCTCGTATGCACCATCCGAGTTCTGCTCCGCCATCCATGCCGCCTTTGCCTTTGCCAGGTTTACGTCGCACATATAATCGACATATTCCAGAAAAATCACATTGCCCGCAGCCATAGCCTTGTCGTAGGCTGCGCCACAAACTTGAGGAATGGCGCTGAGTTCATAGAAAGCAGCCTCATAATTCCGCTGACGAGCCAACGACTGCGCTGTAGCAATAATCCTATCGGCTTGGCTGATGTAGTAGTTGACGATTTTTTCCCTTCCTTCATTGACAAAAGAAGTCATTTGGGGTGACTTCACATTAATGGAGCGGATGGCCTTGTTGAGAACCTTTTCCTCCGAAACATCTACAGCCCTTGCCGACACAGTGGTAGAACTGAAAATCTTTTGGTCGATGTTGTCAACGATATAGAAGGTCACATCAAGGTTTTCGGCGAATTGCTTGGGTGGCCCAGGCACAATGTCCTTCGTGACGGGCATGAACGAGGCCGTGATGACAAACCGTCCATAGTAATCGGCCGAGCCAAGCCCATTTTGACTGATGATCTGCTGAAGTTTGTTCTCAATGAATGTGTTGGTGCCTTCTGGCACATTTTCCTGAGCCGACCCCACAACCGTAATCGGGATGTTACCTGCAACGGGGACATCGTTGGATTGTGAATAGAGTGACGATGCAAGCAGCATCAGGCAACTGAAAACTGATATTATTCTCTTCATTTTCTATCTGGTTTTATTGTTATTCGAACTCATTTTTCACCAATGGCAAGGATGCACCGGCCAAGACCTCGCGTCATCACCTTGCTTTCGATTTTGTACTTGTCTCGGAGGAATTTTCTGAGTTCTCGCACAAAAGATTCTGTATCCATTTGCTGTCCGTTAGTCTTGTAAAGCGGGATACGCACTTGCTCGTATTGGATGAAAGTTTCGCTGCCATCCGACTTATTGAACACATGGCTAACGGTGTTGTCTGACATCCAATCGTCGATGATTTCGGACAATTCCATTCCACCAAACTCTGTTTCAAGGTCAAGGCCGCTACCATTGTCAAAAACACGAATGTCAACGGTGACCTCACGGCCGTTTTCCTGAAGATCTTCGAAATAGGCCATCAGTTGGTCGCAGAAATTATCCATATTGTTGACAACGGCCTCTTCCAACAAGACAGGAAGCTCAGCCGTGAAAGTTTGTTTGCCCGTACCTTGCGCTCCTGCAATTTGCTTGTTGGTGTAAGCATCAAGTCCCTGTAAATTGTAGGTAACGGAATACTTAGGCCCCATTACATTCAAGGTATAAGTAAGCTGCATGATGATGTCGGCTTTGGAGACACGACGCAAACGGTCGATGGGATTCTCGGCAAGACTTGCCCCCGATGTTTTGCTCTGGATCATGTTGTCCTCAGCGTTTTTTTGGTTTACGGATTTGGTCACCGTTTGCAGGTCTTTTAAAGGAAATCCTCTATCGGTCATCATCGAATTGATTTTGCCAATGGCAAGGAGCAGATTGGCATCGTTTTGCAAGGCTCTATAATAATCAGGAATGGTTTCCTGTACACCTTGGTTGTCGTATGTGGTGGTGAAATGATTCTGAACACACCAAACATCGCTGGGTACGACCATGATTGTCGGTTTTTTCGCTTGACCAAACACGACCATGCAAAATAGAAACGTTGTGATGGTTAATAATGTTTTTTTCATCGTTTTATTAGTTTTTAAAATTCATACCCTATCCGAAAGCCCACCATGTGCGATGGAGAATCGTCTTTTTGACCCTCAAGTGCATAATAAATGCCAGCAAGGATATTGTGGCGAATGCCACCAAATCTCACACCAATTCCCGGGGATGCGTAGAAACCACCATTTATGGCATAGCCAATGTCGGCATTCCAATAGAAAGCAAACATGGTATCTTCCTGTGAGATAATATTGCCTCTAACTTCAGCATAAACAGGAATGCTCGATGTCCCATTCGTACCCACTTTGGGCGAAATGCCGATACCGACTTTCAGAAATTCAGAAAAACGATAACCATTGACAAAATCAAATTGAGCATACACCGAAGGGATGGTGGAAAAGCCAGCTCCAACTTGTGCTGCCAGCCAATAGCCAGTCCGCTTGGTGGAATAGTCCACATATTTTGCTCGCTTTGGCCTTTCAGGGAGAGTGATGTTCTCGTTGTGTTGAGCCCATCCAGAAACAAAGCTCATAAGGATAATTGCGATAATCAATAGTTTTTTCATTATTCTTGGGTTTTAATGATTCCATCTTGCTTCAACCTCACTCTCAGTTCAGGTATTAGCACCCTCACCGTCACCAAATAGCCAACTTGGGTATCACTGTTCTTGACTTTCTTGGTCGAACCCAAGCGCCTATCGGCCATGCTCACATACTTCAGATATTCGCCTCCATCCATGAAGAAGATGTCGAAATAGTCCTGATAACGTTCGCGGGCATTGACTTCGGTCACAACGGGACGAAGATTGTAACCCTTGTTGCCTTTCAATACTCCTTTGAAAAGCACTTCATAAACAGCATCCTTTTTGGCTTGTTCAATCGCATCGGAGCGGTTTCGACCTTTTCCAAAAACGCGCAAGGTCTGTGAACCGTCTTGCTCAACGCTAATACACTCCGTTTGGTAGGATTGTGCCTGCGTCTCTTGTGCGAAACATGCAGCCATTATTGCTGCGCAGAATAACATTAGTACTTTTTTCATTGTTCGTTATTATTTATTTGACATTTGTTGAATCTTTTGGTTATAAAGGTGACCCAAGCGACTTGATGATGCCATCTTTCTCTAAATGCTTACGCAGCAATTGCTTTTTCAAGATCACTGCCACTTTGACCTTGTAGCCACCATTTATTCTCACGACTTGTGGGAAGGTGTTGGGAAGTGTCTCAACATATTGCCTATATTCTCCACTATCGAAGAAATCCTGGAAATAATCTTGCTTCGCCAAACGCACGCTTTCATCCTGCACAAGCGGTTTTTGCGACTGGATTCGGTTGACTATCGAGCCAGGAATGCCGTCGAAAAGCAAGCCTCTGACGGCGTACACAAGTGCATCTTCAGTGGCAGCATCGGCATTTCGACCATTCCCTTGCACTTCGACAATAAAATTGCCATCGCCAGTGATTTGGGTGCATTCCAAAATTGTAGTCGCTGGAGGCGGTGTGGTGACCGCTTTTTTTGCAGTACTACATGAAGCAGCGGCAAGCATAACAGCCAATAATGATATTGATAGTAGTATCCTTTTCATCTTCGAAACTTTAATTTATTTGACGCAATAACATACCAGGGTAGAAGCCAGACCCGCTAACCACTTCAAATTCGGTAGCTGTACGAGTGTTTCCCTCATTTTCTTCCTCAAACTCGGCCATGAAGCGGTTGTCCCAAATCTTGCCTTTTACAGGACGGATTATTCCTACTCGCTTATATCGAATCACCCCGTTATCGTCTTCGATGGCCTCTAATACCTCAAACTTCGTCTTCTCATCAATATCCTCTTTGAGTCCGATTTTTGCCGTTAGTGGTTCTGTGGAGAATAATGGAGTCTTTACTCTAAACACTTCATATTCTTTCTGGAGCTGGGCAATGTTCTTATCAATGGCGCGCTCACAAACTTTCCGAATCATGTCGTTTTTGCTTTGGACGCCTCGTAGAGTTGTTTCGGATGAAACCGTAGAATAGCTTCCAACGTATTTCAAATGGAAAAGGTCTTTAGCTTTATTGTACGCTTCTTTTTTTGCTTCATTTGCTTCAGAAATGTAATAATCCTGATAAAAAGTGGCAGAGGATTCCTCGTCCCAAACCAACTGGAATAAATAAGATGTTATGGAGACCCTGAATCCAGCAATTTCAGCAGTTAATTTACTGGAAGCTGTAGATCCGTATGAGATGGCAAGGCTAGTCAATCCACCAGTAAACTCTGAAGCAATCATTCCAGCCACAGCAATACCCATAGCTGCCCATGCCGAGGCTTCTTCTTTGTCAAAATAACGTATGTCGTTGAAAACAACAAAAGTTTGTCCAATAAGTTCCTCTCCTGCATCAGCCAATAGACTTTGGCCTCTAACAGACTGGCCTGCCAATTGAGCAGCGAAGTGGTCAGCATCGTACAAGCCTCTTTCGATGATTAGATTCATGTCGAAAGTGCCATCTTTACCCTTTCCTTCTTTACGATTAAACCATTTTGAAACCAAGCGTTTCGCAATATCGTTTTTTTCAAGGAAAGGATTAATAGTGTAATCAATGATATTTTGGCTATCTCGGTTGTTGTTCTTTTGCATAATAGTAGCATTGATAGCCTTTATTTTTAAGTTGTGATCATTGAACTTCGTAGGAATTGGAATCGTTCTGAACACGGTGTCAATGTCGTTTCCGAAATCCTTTTCAGGATGCCTAATGAGAACTGAATAGAGAGAACTTCTTCTGTATTTCATTTCATCGCTCTGGTTCTGTGAAAAAGAGCAATGAACACAAGTGACAAACAAGGTCAAAAGAATTAAAACTCTATATTTCATCGGTTTAGAAATCATAAAAAGCTCTACCTATAGTGTATTTTCCAATAGAAGACGGTGCAGTTTTACGAAAACGCCAAACATTTTTCTTCTGATCCATTTCGTAGATATAAACTTTATTGCTGTCCGTTTTGGTGGAAGTATAGACACCCATTGTCACAATTGAACCTGCCACAGATGAAATAAAAGGAATCCCGCCTGCTTCCAACATACTCTCATTAATGCTTTTGGTCGTAAGATCTTCGGTATTTAATTCGAATTCATCTTCAACATCCCAGTCAAATTCTTGTTCATTGCCAAGAATGAAATTGACGAAAGTTTCCAATTGCTTGACAGCTGGGATATACCAGCCTTCACCCAAGGAATGGCACCATTCAAACGCAGGAAATTGCGAAAGACTTATTCCATTAGATTGGGCATAATCATACACGGCTCGCGTGTTGGCCATGCCATCTGTCTCGCTATAAGCGTTTACATTATTAGCCGCCTTTTTGTCAGCGCACCATGCATCTTTTCTCCCTCTTAATGCGGTCACACTCATCGCACTTCCATGTCCTTCTCCATCAATAGCAAAAACAAGAGCTTGGGTTCCGTTAATCTCAATAATGTCACCTTTGCGAACATTTTCGAATTGAGCATGTGCTGCACCCCAAAGGGTACAGCACAATACACAAATTATAAGTTTCGCTTCCATATATCAGAATTTATGGATTGCTCTTGATTTCCACAAAGACATAGAGAGGGGTCTTTTCGGTGTTAACCACGGTGCAAATTTTCTACCGCTAAAGCCACCAATCAACTCACCCTTTACATCACTCATGTCAAATTGATATGAATAAACATTTCCACCTTCTCCCTCCGTCGAAGTGTACCAAGCATAAGGCTTCTTGGTGCCAATATAAAATCTGTCATCAACGAGTTTGGCACCGCCGTATGAGCGTTGTTTTTTGTCAAATTTCTGAAAATCATTCTTGACAATGTTTGAAAACTTGTATTCACCCGTGCCACCGCTCATGTTTTTCCAAATTTCCGCAGCTTCGTTTTTTGCAGGAATGTACCATCCCTCTCCTAACGATTTAGCCCAGTTGAAAATAGGAAAGTCTGACCAAGAAGCTTTACCTGATTCAACATATTTGGCAATGGCTTCCATATTCTTTTGGCCGTCATCTTCGTAGAAAGCATTAGTTTCAAAATTAAATCTCTTGTCAGATGTCCATTTTTCTTTTGAGCCTTCTAAAGACATAATGATTCCATGCTGGCCTGTAGCATCGACCTTGACAACCACACCTTGTACGCCATTCTGATTATACACGTCGCCTATTTTATAAGTAGTAGAAGGCGATTGAACTGGTATGGATTTCGTGCTTCCACAACCTGCTAATGCAAAAACACCCAAAAGAAGCAAAAGATAAGTAGATAATTTCTTCATTTCTTTAGTGGCGGTCTTTATCCTGTTGCCTGCAGTATTAGTTGTTAATTGATTAGGCCGCAAAAATAAATTCTACCTTTATAATGAATTGTCATTCATAGTTTCCACATTGGATACTGTATCCACTTTGGCTACACCCTACCGTTATATTCCTCGGAAAGGTCGCGGAAGAAATCGTGATGCAAGGCATCGGAAATACGACGCAACAAGGCAATATCAATGTTGTCCTTTCGGAAAATCTTATGCACATGGGTGCGGGTACAGCAAATGTCTTTGGCCAGCTGTGTGGCCGTCGTACCTTGCTGCCGCATTACCTCTTTTATATGTTGCCCAATGTGCATAAAAAAGCGTGGAATTTGTTCAACTTGCTGGCCATCGGGTTTCCACGCCCACACAACAACAAGTTATTCCACGCCAAAAGAATTGGCGCTTCATAACGGCTTCTTGTTGTGTTGTCTCAAAATGAGACGATGTGGAAAATGATGACCAAGAATTCGTTTCTGAAATGCTATTCTAGATGTCTATTTGTCTGATTCTCTGTTTTTCTCCGTCAGATAGTTTTAGGGGTTAACGGTGCAAAATTACATTTTTCCGTGAAACTGAAAATCTTTATTGTTTCATCGTTTCTAGATTTTGCCTAATTTTGCAGCACAATCAAATAATACCCATCATGAAATTCAAACCCTACAACCATAGCGAAGCTGCACTCAACGAGCGCATTGCTTTGATTCTCAATGAAGAGAAGAAGAAAGGTCACGAAAAAGAAGCCCTGCGCACCATCTTCCAAAGCATCGACTTCACCACCTTGGAAGCCTTCGACAACGAGGCCAAGATCAAAGATTTCTGCGAAAAGGCCTTGGCTTTCCCGAAACAGAAACCCCACCTCAGCGTGCCTGCCATCTGCATTTACAGTCCTTTCATCCGTCAGGCCAAGAAACAACTCGAAGGCAGTGGCATCCGTGTGGCCACGGTGGCCTGCGCCTTCCCTTCGGGCATGATGCCCTTCGACCTAAAGGTTAAAGAGGTGGAGTATTGCGTCAATGAAGGCGCTGATGAAGTGGACATGGTCATCTCACGCGGCACTTTCCTCGCTGGACGTTACGACGAGGTCTTCAACGAAATCAAGACCATCAAAGAGACCTGCGGCGACAAGGCCAAACTGAAAGTCATCCTTGAGACGGGTGAGTTGAAGACCGTTGAGAACATCCGCAAAGCCAGTGAATTGGCCATCCTCGCAGGTGCCGACTTCATCAAGACCTCGACGGGCAAAGTGCCAGTAGCCGCCACACCCTTGGCTGCCATCGTCATGATTGACACCATCAAGGAATACTACGAAGCCACAGGCAAGAAGGTTGGCTTTAAGCCTGCCGGTGGCATGAAAGTACCGGAAGATGCCCTCACCTATTATTATTTAGTGAAAAACATCCTCGGCGAACAGTGGCTCAACCCGAACCTCTTCCGCGTTGGCACAAGCCGACTCGCCGGACTGATTTTAGAACAAATTCAATAATCACAAAACCCACAAAACTTGCAAAACTATTGTCTTGTTTGAGCGGCACGGCAACCGCCTTGCCGCTGGGAAGCAGCCGGTTGGCTTGCTTCCCAAAACACAAAAAAAAGGTTCTGAGGGTTTTGCAGGTTTTGTGAAATAAATACAAACAAACATGGCAACTATAAAAGGAACCTACAAAGGAAATCTCCGTAACGAGATGACCCATGTGCAGTCGGGCAACACCATCCTCACCGACGCACCCACCGACAACCACGGCAAAGGCGAAGCCTTCTCGCCCACCGACCTCGCCTGCGCTGCCCTCGCAGGCTGCATGATGACCATCATGGGCATCAGCGCGCAAGGCCACAAGTTCGACATCGACGGCACCACCTACACGGTAAAGAAAACCATGAACGCCGACCCGCGCCGCATCGGACAGATAGACATCGTGTTCAACTTCCCAGCCAATGAATACACCGAGAAACAGAAAGCCCTGCTGTGGGCCGCCGCCGAAAGCTGCCCCGTGGGTCGCTCGCTTCATCCCGATGTCATCGTCAACATCACCATGAACTTTCAAGCCTGATGGAATACGATATGCTAAAAGGACTCCGCCACAGTGAAGCACTCGTGGTGGAACATAAGGACACCGCCGCTGTTTACGGCTCGGGGGCTTTGGAGGTCTTTGCCACCCCCGCCATGATTGCGCTCATGGAGAAGACCTGTTTGGAAAGCGTCGCCGACAAAATTGGCGAAGGCAACACCACCGTGGGCATTGCAGTCAACATCAAACATTTGAAAGCCAGCCCCGTGGGTTCAACTATCCGTTGTGAAGTCGAGCTCATCGAAGTGGACCGCCGCCGTTTGGTCTTCGAGGTGAAATGCTTTGAGGGCGAGACGCTTGTCGGCGAAGGCATCCATGAACGCTTCGTTGTTGACAGCGAGAAGTTTATGAGCAAATTTTAAACCGGCCCTTCAACAGGCTCAGGGACCTTAACCTTATAATAATATGAAATACACTTACCGAACCCAAGGCACATGCAGCCAAGCCATTGAGTTTGAAATCGAGGACGGCTTTCTGAAGAACGTGCAGTTCTACGGCGGCTGCAACGGAAACACACAAGGCGTGAGTGCATTAGTAGATGGCATGAAAATTGATGAGGTGCTGAAACGTTTGGAAGGCATCCGTTGCGGTTTCAAGAACACCTCTTGCCCCGACCAACTATGCAAGGCCATCAGACTTGCCATGAAGGAATAACTTCTGGCCACACAATTTAATCGACACCTTTGCGTTATAGAACAGATTAAAAACTAACAAATATGAAGAAACACATCTTATCAGTAGCGGTTTTGGCACTTGCCGTCACGCTCACCACCTTCACCAGTTGCAGAAAGCCCAAAGCCGAGGACAACACCCCTGCCAAAGAGGGCCTTTATCTCGGCATCGTCGGGTTCAACAGCGAGCTCTACACCATGCCTCTCGGCCTGCTTAACCAAGACACAAAGCGCGAATTCGTGAATTTCGTCGACGGACTGGCCATGCAAAATGGCACCATTCTCTACCATGCCGTCAACACGGGCCTCAACAGTTTGGCAGCCGCCAAGATTCCAGAGAACCTCATCAATGTCTCCGTGGTGACTTTCACCGACGGCCTCGACCAAGGCTCCTACATTCTTTCAGACTATAACTCTGGCAGCGAATATTTGTCCGCCGTCAATTCAAGAATCAACAACGAACTCATCGGCGGTTCCAACATCTCGGCCTATTCCATCGGCGTACGCGGCTCCGACGTGGCCGACGTGGATAGCTTCCGCAACAACCTGAAGAAACTATCGAGCGACCCTGTGCACAACGTCTTTGAGGTCAACAACATGAGCGAAGCTCAGGAAAAATTCGCCCAAATCGCACAGCAGCTTTACAACCAAAGTACCTTCTACAATGTCACGCTCAAGCTGCCGGCACAAGAGCCCAACACGAGAATCCGCTTTACTTTCGACAACGTGAATGAAGCCACCACCTCGGAATGCTACATTGAAGGCACCTACATCCGCACCAACGGAAAAGGCCAGCTGACCGACATCCGTTATGTCGGACTGGAATGCATGTCGGGCGTCGCCGTCACGGCTTCCTCAGAAGGCATCTTCGATGTATTCGCCTTCCAGAACCTCACCGATATGGGAGGCAACCAAATCAGCACCGACTATGTGAAACAATGGAACTGGCTGGAATCGACCTCACAATGGCAGTACAATAGCGAGTTTACGCCTTCGGGCAACACCGAGGTCGTCAACGAATACAAGAGCGCGATGATCATGCTCGTGCTCGACTGCTCCAGCTCGCTGGGCAACGACTTCGTCAACATGAAAACCGCCGCCAATGGTTTCATCGAAACACTGAGTGGAAATTATAACGGAAGGTGATTTTTTGACCATGACTATTGACGATGGCCACGATTGCGTGAATCGCAGTTATGGTCATCGTCTTTTTTGTCACTTGCCGGAACCGTTCCTATAATGGATGCCTGCGACCTCAGTCACCATTCCATCCACTTGGGTTTCCACAGGGATGAAGGCAAAACTCCATCGCAATCCCTGATAGGTCTTCGGCACCCGGACCTCCACTTGGTTTTCTCCTTTATTCAAATGAATCTGTGCGGGTTGCCGCATCCAATAGAACTGTTCGTCAGTATAAGGTTCTTCCTCCTCGGGCTTGCCCCAAGTGTTGAAATGGTACGCATACTTTCCAGGTTCTTCCCATAGCTTTGGCGGCAACACCTCTTTGCCATTCACAAAGCATTGGCAACCACCTTCCCAATGACTTTGCTCTCCTATGCCATAACCATTACGGTTGGAACGGGCTGGCGTACAGAAGCCCAACCACACCTCAACGTCCATGTCTTGCTCAGCCACAATGACCGTTTGCGCTTTCGCCAAGGCCTGTTCTCCTATTATTATATGATGCGCCTGACAAAAAGCATCCAAATCGACCGCGCCACCGTATGCCAACAACGGCTCGTTATCATCAATCTGCACCTGCCACTCCATCTGCGAATTGGCCACCCAATGCATTTTGTCTTGGTGGAAACGGTCGCGGTGAACAGTCATCTTTTCCTCGAAATTGGCCAAGCGCGAGCCCGCCGTGGTCAATGGTCCAGGAGGAAGGTTCTCGTTTTCGATGGCCCCTGCGTTGCCGCCGTTCCAAAAGCGCTCTGCGAAAGCCATCACGCCGTTAATCATGCCGTTGTGCAGTGAGATGTTCTCCTTGTTATCCACGCACACATCGTTCCAAAGGCAGAGGATGCCTCCCAAGGCCTTGGTCGTGTCGGGCATGGTTTGCGCCGCAGCGGTGTGCAGGAAACAACGGCTTGTGAATAGCATAGGATCATAATAGTTCAAATAGCCCACAAAGGAATCGAGGTATTTTCCCGCTTTGCTTGAAGCCGCCGCATTGGAGCCTTCCGCCTCGTTCCAAATCTGACGAATCACCTTGTCGGAGGCTGGCAGCCCTGGATCCCATGCGATGGGCTGGCGGTCATACTTTTCCAACAGGTTTTCTATCCATTGCATGAAGCCTTTCGGGTCTTCGATATGGACTTCGTCGGAGCCGATATGGAAGTAGGGGCAGTCGCTTTTCGGGATCTCGGAGAAGAACTCTTCAAAACATTTTTCCAATACCTTTCGGCCCTGCTCGGAGTCCATCGTGAATCCGAAAGCATTTTTGAAATAGGTGGAATGCCCAGGCATGTCGATTTCAGGCACAACAGTGATTCCCCGCTCTTTGGCGTAGGCTATCACCTCTCTGATTTCATCGTATGTGTAATATTTACCCTCGTCACGGCCTGGTCTTTGGTATTGAGGATCATTGAGTTGCGGATAAACCTTACACTCGATGCGCCATGCAGGATAATCGGTCAGGTGCCAATGGAAATAGTTCAACTTGTAGAAACTCATCAAATCGAGCGTTTCCTTCAACTTTCTGACGGGCTGGTAGTTGCGTCCCGTGTCGTGCATGAAGCCTCGGAAAGGATATGTGGCCCAATCGTGAACTTCCAAATCGGAAACGCGACAATCCTCATCCACCAACTGCGCCAAAGTGCTTTGTGCCCAATAGGGATTGCCCGAAATAGTCGCCTTGCCACATTTCACCACCAAGCGGTATTCATCGGGATTGTCGAAATGGGTTTGGGCGTCGTAAACCACCTTTCTCAGTCTTTTCCTTTTTGTGCCCAATTGTTTAAACTCTTTCGGTTCGGGAATCACATCCGTCTTGGTATCCAGCTCATAATAGCGCACATAATCCACGCAAAGTTCTACTGGCAACTTGGTTGTATCGATGTAGGGCGACCGGTCGCGACCCAATTGTGCATCCAAAATCAAGTAAAAATCGTGCTGGCTAAAGGGGAACTGGCCATCTTCACCTTTACGGAAACGCGGATAGTTGAACGTCCGCTTCCCATTGAGGAAAAACACGAGGCTGTCCTGGAAGCGTTCCATCCCGTAGGTGTTGTACTCGCCCTTGTTATAGTTGGGATAGGCCACATGCGTTGGATTGTTGCGCTTGCCGAGGTTGTAGGTGTAATTGCTGTGAACCGTATGATTGATATAAGGATTGTCCCTGAAATGCTCCATGATGTCGATTTCGCCGCCATAAGGCCAATTCAATTCGCGGTTGACATCGGGCATCATCCAAATGGCCGGCCAAAATCCTTGCGCCACGTCAAACTTGGCTCTTATATCAAGGCGACCAAAGCCGAAAGACTTCCTATACCTGCTCCACACGCCTCCAGTAAGAAACGAGGCCTCGTCATTAGGCAGAAAGTCATTCACCATGCCGCGCAACACGAGATCGCCATTCTCGAAAGCATAGAGCGTATCGTGCGACGACATGTGGATGGCCCAATCGGCTGTGCTACGCCAAATCTTCCCCCAAACCTTGTTATCCAAGACCCCAGAATCAAATTCATCGTGCCAAACCAAGGCATAACGACGATGTTCTTGAGCAAGGGAAGACTGAATAAAACCAATGACAATCAGCAAGATAAAACATAATCGTTTCATAGTTTCCTCCTGTTTTATGCCGTAAAATTACGTATTTTATCCATTTGGCTTTACCGATTTCATTTTAGTTTATTATTTTTGCAGCTAAATCAATTTTTAATCTATGCGCCGCTGTATCATTGCTATAGTGTTTTCCCTGTGGTTTGCCCATCTCTTCGGCAACGACCGTTTCCCAGATCCGCATCTGTTCATGAAAAAAGTCTACTTCCCCAAGGTTGAGACTCCTGCCGTCTTCAAAAGCACGATTCATGGTGACAATTATCTGATTTTCATCGAATATAGCGACAGCCTGAACATGAAAGGGCATTATATGGCTTTGGAAGGAGACATGAACGACACCCTTCCTTTCCGTCTGGAAGCCCGTAAACGCAACGCCAGGCTTTATTACAACGGCAAAAAGGAGACCTTTCGACCGCGTGTCTTTTCCATGGATAGTATTCACGCAAGAGGCTATGCACGACTGAGCGTGTTAGGGTCAGCATCATTTCGATTTGAAATGCACAAGATAGCTGATTTTCAAGATTTTGAGAACAGCCGCTATCAGGATACTTTGTTTGCAGTGGAGGAAATCGCTGACATACCATACGCCAACGCTATGGGGTTTTGGTCGGAACTGGGTGATGAGACCGATGTCACGAGCAAAATTTTCCAAATGAGTCAAGCCATTAGCGAAATCCCTTTGGATCTCAAACTCGACGTTTTCATGCCTCAAGACGACACCCTACAAAAACATCCCTTAGTCATGTTGGTCCACGGTGGCGCCTTCTATTTTGGGTCGAAGGACGACAAATCGATAACCCAATGGTGCCGACATTTGACTTCGATGGGCTATGTGACCGCCTCCATCGACTATAGGATAGGTTTCCTCCCCACCATGTCCAGCATAGGGCGAGCGGGCTATCGCGCCGTACAGGATGCCCATGCAGCCATGCGTTTCTTGGTGGCCCATCAGGAAGAATACGGTATCGACACCTCCATGCTCTTTGTTGGAGGTTGCAGCGCCGGAGCCATCACCGTGCTCAACCTCGCCTTTATGACCAACGAGACCCGTCCAGAATACACCTATAGCGGCTTCCTAAAGCCCGACCTCGGCAATATCGACACCTGCGGCAATGCCATCAAGGCCGACTTCCGCATCAAGGGCATCGTCGACATGTGGGGTGCCATGCCCGACACCTCCTACTTGCACAATCGCAACATACCCATCATCGCCTTCCACGGTGATGCCGACGACATTGTCCCCTACGATTTCGATTATCCATTCGGCGTGGCTGGCGTCCTGAAATCGATGTTGGTCGAAAAAATGTACGGTTCGTCATGCATCGTCGACCGTGCCGTCAAAATGGGACAGAAGGCGCAATTGGTCACTTTTTCCGGTTACAAGCACTCGCCTCATGTGGAACCTGGTACCAAAACCCTAAACGACAATTTCTTCGTCATTCAAGACATGATGTCGGACTTTTTCTACGACATCGTTTCCCCCGAAAAGCCCGAAATCGTGGAAGAAGACACCTATTATTACCTTGAGCCAAAACCTCTGGCCACAAGTTGGCAGGTGGAAGGTGGCGTCATCCTCCACGAGAGAGACAACTTCGTTGACGTGATGTGGATTAAGAATGCGCCCAAACGAAGCATCACTGCCTCAGCGACCATGCCTTACGGACTTGGCTTCAACATGACAAGAACCATCAATTAACATCACCCAATATGGAAAAGAAAGAACTGCGTGCCCAAATCAAGGCATTGAAAAAACAACACACCAAGGAGCAACTGCTGGAACAATCGGTAAAAATTTTGGCCAAGCTGGAGCAGCATCCCGATTTCGTCAAAGCTGAAAAAATCATGCTTTACAGCGCCCTGCCCGATGAAGTGCAAACCCAAAACTTCCTCGATAAGTGGCACCTGAAGAAGACCATCATCCTACCCACTGTGGTTGGCGACGATATCATCCCCGTAGCTTACGGAAAAGACACCGACTTTGCCGTGGGCGACTTCAACATCCTTGAGCCGCAAAACGAGCCCTATCATGGTGATTTCGACCTGATTATCGTCCCTGGGGTGGCCTTCGACTGCAACGGCAACCGCATCGGACGAGGCCGCGGCTACTACGACCGTTTCCTTTGCAAACACCTCGATGTGAAGCGCATCGGCATCTGCTTCGACTTCCAATTGGTCGACGAAGTGCCCACCGAACCTTTGGACATCCGCATGGACGAAGTGATTACGCTTTAAATCAAAATTAGGATTTCTTTTCCAATTTGGCTGAGCGTTTCCATTATTTTCCTATTTTTGAAGCCTTTATTTATTAAGCCGAGTATTAAACATCATCAAGCTATGAAAAAACACCTTCTCACGCTTCTCGCCCTGCTTTTGGGCATCATTTGTTTGAATGCCAATCCCGTCGATTTGGAAAAGGCAAAAAACATCGGGCAAAGATTTGCCTACGCTAAATTTAACAACAATTTATTAGAAAACAACGACTTACAACTGGTTTACACTGGAGCTTCACAACGTGGCGAGACATGTTTCTATGTCTTCAACGTGGGTGAGACCGGCTTCGTCATCGTTTCCGCTGACGACCGTTTCCGTCCCATCGTAGGCTACTCCGACGAAGGCACTTTTGCCACCGAGAACATGTCGCCCGAGCTCGCCTTCTATCTCGACAAGATCATCGAGGCTCGCACGAGCCGCAATGCCGTCCTCATCGACAACACCGCCGAAGAATGGCAAAGCGTGGCCGCAACGGGCAAACTGCTCTCACGCAACGGTGGTCGCGCTGTCGACTACATCTGCACCACCAAATGGAACCAAGATTCACCTTATAACCTCTATGCTCCCGAAGCCAGCAGCGGTCCAGGTGGCCGTTGCTATGCAGGTTGTGTTGCCACCGCCATGAGCCAAGTGATGAAACACTGGGATCATCCTGCACAAGGTTCGAGCAGCCATTCCTATTATTGCTATGGCTATGGCATGCAGTCGGCCAATTTCGGAGCTACCACCTACGATTGGGAACACATGCCCGACCGTCTCGGAGGCGCCTCTCAAGAGGAAATCGAGGCAGTGGCCTTGTTCATGTACCATTGCGGCGTGTCCGTCGACATGCAATTCTCACCCACCGGTAGTGGTGCCAACTCTTGGGATGTGCCCTACGCCATCAGACATTACTTCTCATACTCCAACCAATGCAGCCTGAAGAGCCGCGACGAGTTTTCACTTTCCAATTGGCAAAACATGCTAAAAGACCAATTCGACATTGGTTGGCCCGTCTATTATTCAGGCTTCAGCAACGACGGTGGACATGCTTTCGTGTGCGACGGTTACGACGACAACGACCTCTTCCATTTCAACTGGGGATGGGGCGGCAGTAGCGACGGCTGGTTCGTCATCGACGAAATCGACTATGCCGGTTGGGCCCAAGCCATTTTCAATTACGTCCCGGAAGACGTGTATGACTACATGCCCATGCAACCCGAAAACCTTTCCGTAGAGCCTAATGGCGAATTCGATTATGCAGCCACCATTCAATGGACCAACCCCACACAAAATATCCATTTTGAAAATCTCACCGCCATCGATCAGATTGTTGTCACCCGCGATGGCGAAATCATTTACACCGAGGACAATGTGGCTCCAGGTGCCGACATGAGCTATACCGACCACTACATGCCCACTATGGTGAAGTATGGCGTTTACGCCATCGTTCACAACGCCAAGGGAATCGTCGCAAGCGAAGACCGCGTGCAACTTGGCCCTATCTGCAATTGGACGGTCGAGATGAACTCCTCTGATGCCCAGGGTTGGAAGGAGTCTTCATTGTCATTCATCAACTCGGCAGGCATTGAGATCGCTAACCTCTCGTTAGAATCCTCAAGTTCAACACGTACCATCCAGATGCCTTTCGGCTTTGTCAAAGTCTTATGGAACAAGGCCACACAAGCCGTAGACCAGATTTCCTTCAAAATCAAAAATTCCAATGGTGAAAACAAGATTGTATTCGAAGGAAGCACCGACGACCTCAACAGTGGCTTGTTCTATATCATCAACAACAATTGCAACAGTGTCCGTGAAAATCCGGCCCAACCCGATAATCTGAGTGCTTCTATCTCAGGAAACGATGTCTTGCTGACTTGGGAAGCCCCAGAACAAAACGTCATCAACTACCAGATTTACCGCGACAACCTGCTCCTTGCCGTTACAACGAACACAAACTACACCGACAACAACGGTGCTGACGTATTCCATAGTTATTACGTGGCGGCCGTCACCGAATTTGGGGAATCATCGCCTTCCAATATGTGCAATATCCAACCGGAGACTTCTTGCCTGGCTCCCACCAACCTGCGCTATGAAATGACCTCACCCACCAAGGCGAAGATCATGTGGGATGCGCCACAAGCTGATGGCTTGACGGGCTACATGCTCTTCCGCAGAGCCAAAGGCGAGGAATTCAAGCGCATCAAGTCGCTGACCAACACCAACTACACGGATAACCTCAATGGCCGCGAAGACAACGTCTACGAATATGCGGTCAGCGCCTATTATTCCGCCGATGATTGTCTGTCAGAATATGGAGCATCAAAAGACCATCCTGAACTTAACTTCGTGGAAGTGAACAAGACCATCATCCCGATTCACCTCGATTTCATTATCCATGAAGGCAATGTCATCCTGAAATGGCAAGAAGCCACGATGGCCGAAAGATACAACATCTACTGCGACGGCCAACTTATTGGGCATAGCTCGGGTACCGATTTCATCGACTATTCGGCCAATCCCTCCCAAACGTATCATTACACCGTGACGGGAAAAACCGCGTTTATCGAATCCAGTCCTTCCAACGAAGTCTATATCGATTGGACGACTAACACCAACGAAAACATTGAATATCAAAATATTAACATCTATCCAAATCCTACCGAAAGCCAAGTTACCATTGAGGCTCAAGGACTTAGCCAAGTCAGGGTCTTCAATGTGATGGGGCAGGAAGTGAAAGTGCTGAACACCAACGAGAGTTCTGTCACCATCGACCTTTCAATGCAACCCCAAGGCTGCTATTTCATTGAGACCACTACCGAACAAGGATGTTCCACAAGAAAAATCGTAAAACTGTAAGTACAACAAAACCACTTTGATATGAATAGATTCATGAAATTGGCAGCCTTTGCGCTGCTGTTGGGCACAGGTTCAACACTTTTTGCCCAAGACAAAAAAGAAGAGAAAGACCCCGTCTATCAAATTACTGAGACCGTCAACGTGAAACACACGCCCGTCGACAACCAAGGCAGCTCAGGCACCTGCTGGTGCTTTGCCGGCATTGGCTTCGTTGAGGCGGAGATTCTTCGCATGTATGGCAAAGAATTCAACCTCTCGGAGATGTTTGTAGTCCGCAATGCCTGGACGGAGAAGGTGGCGAAATTCGTCCGCATGCACGGCAACAACACCCTCAGCCAAGGCGGCGAGGTTTGCGACGTGCTTTACATGATCGACAAATATGGCATGATGCCTGAAGCCGACTATAGCGGCAAGGTCATCGGCGAAGAACGCCACATGCACGGTGAGATGAACGAGGTAATCAACGGCGTGGCACGCGCTATCATCAAAAACGGCAACAAGAAAATCTCTCCTGCCGGCCCCAAGGCGATACAAGGAGTTTTGGATGCTTATCTTGGCGAAGCCCCGGAAGAGTTTACCGTTGATGGCAAGAAATACACGCCCAAATCATTTGCCGAAGCCTATCGCATCGACCCCGCCAACTACATTGAAATCTGCTCGTTCACTACCGAAGAATACAACAAGCCCTGCATGGTCGAAATCCCCGACAACTGGACTTGGACCCCAGCCTACAACATGCCCCTCGACAAGCTGATGGAATCCGTCGACTATGCACTGGAGCATGGCTACACCCTCGGTTGGGCACAGGATGTCAGCAACAAGGGCTTTTCGGGAAAGACCGGTATTGGCATCGTCCCTGAAGACCCCGAAAACGAGAAGCTTTGGGAAGAAATCGTCGCCGAAAAAAAGGTGACCGATGAAGACCACCAAAGAGCTTACGACAATTGGGATGCGGGCGACGACCATAGCATGCTTGTCGTCGGTATCGCCAAGGACCAAAACGGTAACAAATACTACAAGATCAAGAACTCCTGGGGCGACAGAGGCCCATACAAAGGCTATTGGTACTGCTCCGAGCAATACCTGCGCCAATACACCATCTTCTTCACACTCCACAAAGACGCCCTTTCGAAGGCTATGAAGAAAGATTTGGGGCTTTGATTGTAAATTTCATATTTTTGCAAACAATTTCGAATTTTAAATTTTAAATCTTTAAATTATATCATCATGAAATTCAAGTATTTACTTACCGCAACCGCTTTGATGCTCAGCGTCAGCGTTGTTGCCCAGCCTAAAGCTAAAGAAGAAACCAAGGAAGAAGAAGGCTTCAAGTTCACCACCATTAAGGAACTTCCCGTCACCTCCGTGAAAGACCAGAATCAAGCTGGTACCTGCTGGTGCTACAGCTCACTGGCATTCTTTGAGGCCGAGTTGCTCCGCATGGGCAAGCCCGAGTACGATTTCTCCGAAATGTACATCGTCTACAAGACCTACCTCGACCGCGCTGAAGCCGCTGTCCGTACCCACGGCGACGTGTCCTTCTCGCAAGGTGGTTCTTTCGGTGATGTGCTGTATGCCATCAAACACTATGGCCTCGTTCCCGACGAGCTGATGCCCGCTGGTGCCATGCACGGCGATTCACTGTCGAACTTCACCGAACTCTCCGCTGTCACCGATCCATACGTGGAAGGTGTCATCAAGAGCCGCAAGATTCAGATGGACAAGGACGGCAATCCACTGTGGAAGAAGGGTTTGGCTGGCATCTATGATGCCTACCTTGGTGTTCCTCCGACCGAATTTACCTACAATGGCAAGAAGTACACGCCTATGACCTTCGCCGAGTCAACGGGCCTCAACATGAACGACTACATCAACTTGACTTCGTTCACGCACCATCCTTTCTATGAGCCCTTCGTTATCGAAGTGCAGGACAACTGGCGTTGGGGTCAGGCCTGGAACCTCCCCATCGACGAGTTCATGCAGGTGATGGACAACGCCATTGACAAAGGCTACCCAATTGCTTGGGGCAGCGACGTCAGCGAGGCTGGCTGGCTCCGTGGCAAGATGGCCGGTGTGGCTGTCCTCCCCGACCTCGAAGCCAAAGGCCGCGACCTCCAAGGTAGCGACATGGCCCACTGGCTGGGCATGAGCGCCGCCGACCGCAAGAAAGAAGCACAAAATGGTCCTACCCCGCAAAAGTGGGTCACCCAAAAGGAGCGTCAGATTGCTTACGACAACTATGAGACCGGCGACGATCATGGTATGCTCATCTACGGTACCGCTAAGGACCAAATCGGCAACGAGTACTTCATCGTGAAGAACAGCTGGGGCGATGCTGGCCAGTACAACGGCATTTGGTACGTCAGCAAGGCTTTCGTCCGCTACAAGACCTTGAACATTGTCGTCCACAAGGACGCTCTGCCGAAAGACATTGCCAAGAAGTTGGGTATCAAGTAAATATCTTTGATTTATTATCATCGAATAGGAGGAAAGCGAAATGGTTTTCCTCCTATTTCATTTGTTCTTCGCCCAAATCATCCCAAACGCCACAACTTTGAGCCAATCTTTTCCCAACATTACCATCCTTTCGCCATAAAAACCATCAGCGGCCTCAATGTTGCCACCGAAGCCGCTGAAAGATTTAGGTTATACGGATTGCAATTGGGTTATTCCGCATTACGCACCAAGCGCACAGATAGACAGTAGGAGCAGTAGAGGAAGTCGTAGTTATACGGATCAAGGAGGTTGCTGCTGAAGATCACGTAGAACGCGTAGCCGTTGCCGTTGTACGAAGCCGACCAGTAGTAGCCGTAGGAACCGACATAGTAGACCGAAGTCCCTTCGCGGACGCCTGCGGCAGGCAGGAAGACCGCTCCGTTGGCCTCAAGGGTGTTCGCCCAGTCCTCGGCAGTGATGGTGTTGGAGAAGAAGTCGTCATCGCTGCTGTTTGTGTTGTTCAATGCGTAGATGGAGGCAGTCCAGTTATCTGGCAAAAGAATGACACCGTTTACGTTGTTCACCGTGGCCTTGGCATAGCGGATGCCGCTGGTGGTGCTGCGGGTGTTGAACACGTATACCCACTCGTCATTGGTCAATGTCCGCCATTGACCTTCCATGTTGCCGCCGTTGCTTATCGCGTTGTAGCCCCAGTCGGCCTGGCCGTTGCCGTCGTAGAGGTTGTTGTATGCCTGGCCGTATGCGTAGTAGTCGCTGTAGTTTCTGCTGGTGCTCCAGGGCTGGTAGGCGTTGGCACCGTGGTTATAGCCGCTCGTGCCCCAGCCAAACAGGTCGCGGTCGACGTTTTCATCGCTGCCGTTCTGATTGGTAGTGGTGCCAAGATAATCCCATTGGTGCTCGGCAAACTGCCAGTAGGGCGTGGCAGCACTGCCAATGTATTGCAGGTTACCCTGTGAGAAATACACTTGCTGCGTGGCACTTACGGAGAAAAGGCCCTCAATGGCACCACCGGGAATACTTATGGCAACGGCAATGCCGTTGGTCAGGTAATCGTTCTCGGCAATGGCAGGGATGGTGCCACACGAGCCTGAATACATTTCATCCACCGAATAGGCACTTGAATGGTCAATCCTATCCTGCGGCAATAGGATGGCCCATTTTTCTCCGCTTCCAGCAGGCAAGGTGATGATACCTTCACCATTTTGGCCATACTCAAAACTGTTGTCCGAGAAATTCACTATCACTTCGTTGTTCATGCCAACAATGCAAGTGGCGGCTTCGGAAGCCGAAGTCACGTTGAACTTCACCAAGGCGCACTTGTTTAACAATGTGGCATTATAATCAGTTTTCCCCACTTGGTAGTTCTCCCGCGAGGGTGCGTAGGAAATCACAGGCAGATATTCTGTTTGGTCATCAATGACAACAGAGCATCCAGTATTGTTCGAGTTGAATTCGGGTGTCTTGTTGCCAAGGAAGTAGAAATGCAGTTTTTCGCCTTCCGTCGGCTCATTGATTTCTCCGCTGAACACAGTGCCGTTGTAGGCCATTGTGCCAACATAAACGCCGTTGCTGGCCACATAAAGCACATCGCCGCTCTCAAAAGTGACCACGCCGGTTCCACCTTCCACGGCCACTCTTGAACCATCGGTTGCTGAGCCGATTTCTGAGCCTGTCGAAGGAGTCGAAGCACCACCATTCACATTAAGCGTGATGGGCACTTTAGCGCCATCATTGCTTGAAGTGGTCGTGTTTTCTTTCTTGCATTGCGTCAGGCCAAGCATCAAAGCGAAGGCTAACGCGAACATTCCTAACTTTTTCATTTTTTTTCCTCCTTTCTCTTTAAGGCCGCATAGCCCGCACCTGCGGCAAGCAGGATGAGCACTCCGCTGCCGAGTGGCACGGATTGGCCAAAGATTTGGTTGTTGATGACACCTGTCGTCTGAGTGTTGCGGTGACTGAACACACCTGAAGTTTCCTTTTCGTTCATAGTGCTTGAATAGGTTTCATCGGAAACACCACGCTGAAACAGTCCTTCTTGGGCAGAGGCTACTAATGGCAACGATATGGCCGCCGCCATTGCCAAGGAAAGCGCAACGGCCTTCCCTCTTTTTTTGGTTTGCTTCTTCATAAGCGAAAGATTTAGGTTATTACTATGTGAATTTATGATTTAAAGATTTAAGATTCAAAAATTGGGATTCCCCGAAGGGGAAACTTCCGACAAGCACAAAAAAGCATCCGCGACAGAACCACTCTGTCCTGTCATGGATGCTCTTTGGATACTAAAACAACAAGGTGACAACGAAACAACCCGCAGGTCATTTCCCAAGTTCGAGAATCGAGGATTTACCCCCCCCCATCCTTCGTAACTCGTTGAAAATCAATGATTTATAAGGATTTAACACAATCTTCTCATTGTTTAGGTTGCAAAAATAAAGATTTTTTTGATATGCAACGCATTTATCGTAAAAAACGCCAAAATCTCCTTTCATTTATCGCTTCATCGGCTCGAAGCCCTTGCCATAGGCGCCCATCACGGTGTTCATCGTCATGAAAGCCTTAGGGTCTTCGTCCTTCACGATGCGCAGGATCTGTTGTGATTCGCGCTTGTGGGCCACCACCATCAGGATGGGGCCTTCGTGTTTGGTGTACCAGCCTGTTCCGTTAATGACAGTCACGCCGCGCTGCATCTCGTTGGTGATACGGTCGGCCACTTTTTCAGGCTCAGAGGTGAAGATGAAGGCTTGCACGGTTTGCTTGTTGCCTGTCAGCACCAGGTCAATGCAATAGCTGCACACCCCCATTACCACAAAGCTGTAGATGAAGTCCTCGATGGTGTTGCCCACGATGAAACCGCAGGCGATGATGATGATGTCGCAAAGCAGGATGACGCGTCCCTGCGAGATGTTGCGGTATTTGCAGACAATCATGGCAATGATGTCGGTGCCGCCTGTGCTGCCTCCTTGAGTGAAGGCTATGCCGATGCTCAAGCCAGCCAATCCGCCGCCAAGTATGGCAGCCAGGAAGTGGTCGCTGACAAAAGGCTGCATGGTGCCAGCCATCATCGGGTCGGTGATGTAGTGCTGCAAGAGCGACATGAACAGCGATGCCATGATGATGGAATAGGCTGTCTTGATACCGAATCCCACACCGATGATTTTCAACGCAATGAGTAGCAGAATGGCATTGATGACGAACACTGTGATACCCGTGGAAATGCCCGTGCCCCAATACACTAAAGCCGCGATACCACTCACGCCGCCACCCATCAGATGGTTCGGGATGAGGAAGGCTGTCCAGCCCAAGCACATGGTGAAGAGCGCAAAGGTGATGATGGCGTAACGCTTTACCTCTTCTAAAACTTGTTTGTTCGATGCTTTCATAATTCGTTGAGTTTTATTGGGCAAAAGTAATACATTTTATCGATTTAGTGGACACAACTATTTCTTTCCTTATTTTTGTGTCGCCCATGTCACAA
>JAEEGJ010003341.1_pt1 | contig 63003 bp, 55 predicted proteins | sample 8958761 | NCBI WGS metagenome assembly JAEEGJ01 (sample SAMN16246546, study PRJNA631951) | gut metagenome | biome: gut microbiome; feature: rumen; material: RS-attached | host: Bos | place: Iran: Karaj | collected 2018-10 | reverse complement strand
TTATGAAAAAGATTGCTCCAGATGTGAATGTGGCGAAAATAACATACGACATGCGCGTCGGTGGTCTTTTGCCTGCTGATGAAGCGCTGCTTTTGCAGACGATTGTCGCTCATGGTGATAATAACTGCATACAAACTTACGTCGCTGAAGAGTATCTGTGTGAAGGCATCTCCGAAAGTTCACTTTATCTTGTACTCAAACCAGCAAATGACAATTTGCTGCTCTATCTTCCGTTTGTGGTCACAACCGATCAAGGAAAGCTGATCTCTGTTACTGCGACAGTCCATCCGAATTACTCGAAGGCAGTCCTCAAAACAGATGGCACGACATTTACCAGTACGCTGGCTTTGACACACATAGAATATAAAGAGGTCTCTGAGCTTGGTGAAGTCACTAAGGAGATGAAACTCGAGCCAGAGGTGACACTGAAATATACAAGTATCAAACGAATAGATTCTCCTCTCAGTGGAAACTGAACTGCAACTGCAGAATGCCGTGAAAGCAGGAGACCGTCAGGCCATGAGACGGCTCTATGAACGCTATAGGGGATATGCCATGTCGATAGGACTGAGGTATATCCCTGACGGCAATGATGTGGAAGATGTGGTTCAGGACAGCTTCGTAAAGATCCTGACCTCCATGAAGCATTTCGACTATCGGGGTGAAGGTTCACTGACAGCATGGATTGGGAGGATCGTAGCCAACAAGGCAATCGACTTTGTGAGGAAGAATGAACATGTCAGTTTTACAGGTACTATCCCAGACGTTCCTGATGATGAGCCTGAACTGGAGCGGATACCACCCGAAGAGCTCACCGCGATGATTGCACAGTTGCCAGCAGGCTGCAGACTGATATTGAACCTCTACGTATTCGAACATTGTTCGCACACAGAAATCGCCCAACGTCTGGGTATCAAGGAGAATTCATCGACCTCCCAGTTGGCAAGGGCAAAACAGATGCTGATGAAGATGATGAAGGATTACATCAAACGACACGAGATATGAAGCAGGAGAAATGGGCCGAAAGGCTGGAAAAACATTTGGAAGGCTACCGCAAGTCACCATCGCGCGACTTGTGGGAAGGCATTGAGGCTTCACTCGACAAACAGGAAAAATCGCATCCCATACCGTTCGTCAGTGGCAAGCGCTTCTGGCTGGTAGCTGCTGCTTTGATCGGAGCTGTCTTCACAGGCACTTATCTGTTTTGGGAGAAAGGACCATCAATTGATGTAACTAATCCAATGGATGTGCCTTCTTCTATTGATGTGACTGCTCCAACTGATGTGATTGCTTCTGTTGTTGAAAAGCACGAACCCATATCTGAGAGTGAACCAGAAGTGGAATCTATTCTCTCACCAGAAACTATACGCAGTGTAGAGGATTCGGCTGTTCTCTATGAGGAGCCCCAATCCCAGAGTTCAGACTCTATTGCTCAGTTCCCCAAACAGAAGCCGGCGATAGAGGTTACTCCCAGTCCCAGTCTTCCGAAAAAGACGGAGCACAGGCACTCTCATATTGGGATCAATCTCTATGCTTCAGCAGGAACAGGCGGTTTTAGTGGAAGAAATGGTGTGATGATGAGCCCCACGTTACAACAGCAATTTGCACGCACACGAGGTGATCAGCCCTATCTGGTGGATTATGAAGAACGTCAAAGCCACGATCAGCCTGTATCCTTTGGTCTCTCCCTGAGTTACCCTCTGACCAATCGCCTATCCGTCACGGCGGGGGTGGTTTACACTAAGTTAACATCCGACTTCCTCATATTGATGCCGCGTCATCAGATTCATCGCCAACAGAAGCTCCATTATGTGGGCATCCCTTTAAATCTGCATTTCAGGATATGGCAATTGCGAGGCTTCTCTACGTATCTCTCTGCAGGAGGCCAGGCAGAATGGAATGTCAAGGCAGAGGCAAACACTGATGGTGTGGATCAGGAGATGAAGAAAGATCGCATGCAGTGGTCTGTTGTTGGCAGTCTGGGTCTGCAGTATAACCTTCTGCCGCAACTCGGTGTCTATGCAGAACCAGGTATCCGTCATTATTTTGATAATGGCAGCAGCATCAGGATTTTCTACAAGGACAAGCCAACCAATTTTAATCTGCAGTTAGGTCTCCGATTTCAGTTCTGATGTTGTTGTGCATGGTGTGCATCGCAAATATTATTCTTCATGTTAAAATTGTGATTTCACTATACATCCCTACATTTTCTTCGTAATATCTATTATATCAGTTACTTACGCAATGTATAGAGCATACATTGGATAGTACATCTATACATCATTTCTATAAAATATTGGCAATTATAGGTGATTAGTTTGTATAACTATCTGAAATACAATGTGTTTCTTGTTTGTTTCTTTAATGGAAACATTCTGTTTCATTAAGGGAAACAAGTTGTTTCTATTAGAGAAACAAAATGTTTCTACATGTGAAACATCTAACGAAACAATCGCATTCAAATTCTTCAAAAGCGCATGTTTCGAGCTCAGTTTTGGGCTTTTTAAGGGCGATATGCTATTATCTATGTATAGACGATGTATAGCTAGAACGTCTATACATCGCGTAATACGTTCATATACAATGATTTGCAGAGATAATGTAGGGATGTATAGATAAAACGTGATTTTCAAATATTATTTTAATGCCCTGACGAATTAGGGAAATACACAACAGCACCTCTGGCATCATACCATAGGTGCTGTTGTGTATTCGCTTACTCACTTACTTGATGCTTCGCATCGAATAAGCTCACGCTCAACAGAGCTCAAGCAAGCTTGGCTCTGTCTTCGCTAAATCGCTTATTTCCAAGGATTCTCGTAGGCTACGGGGCCATTCTCGAGTTTCTGGCAGCTGAGGGTTACTTCCTCGTAGTGCTCCTCGCCGTCTGCCCAATACTCCTTGAAATGTATGCAGTAGCAGCCTGTACCCTTGATGGTCTTCATGGCTGAACCGTCCTTGGTGTTCTGGAACTCTACCGTCAGATCGCGGGGATCAGCGGGGTTGATCATCCAGTTGAGCAACTCGGGGTTGCCGTCGTTGAGAGCCTTCACGCGGATGGTGATCTGACCGCCACGTACGATACCTGCTACCTGACCTTCTGTATCAGTTGCCTGATTGAACTTGTAGTCTACCAACATGACCTCGCGCTCTGCAAAATCCTTTACCTTCAGAACTACTGGTGTTACATTCTCTGCCATATCTTGTTTCCTTTCTATTCTTTAAATTAATAATCTGTTCTTATGTTCTTTTTATCTAAAAACTTAAGCCCACTCGTTCTCGAACTTCACTGAGCCAACCTCGATGTTCTGGCATGAGATGAGAATCTCCTCATAGTGGCCTTCCTTGTCTGCCCACTTCTCCTCGAAGTCTACGCAGTAAGCGCCAGAGAACTTGATCTCCTTCATCACCTTCAGGGTCTTGGTCTCGAGGAACTGGATTGATCCGTCTTTCTTCAGGAAGCGGTCGCACATCCAAGCCATCAGCTCGGGGGTACCGTCGTTCAGAGCCTTTACGCGAACCTGGATCTTACCACCACGGGGAATACCTGTCATCTGTCCCTCACGATCAGTCTCCTGATCAAACTCGTAGGTTACCATCTGAACTTCACGATCCTTGTAGTCCTGAATCTTCATTACAACTGGAGTCTTTGCCATAATTCTTTTCCTTTCTTAATTTTTAATTGTTAATACTATTTTAGTTTTAAAATCTCTTTTTGTTGCCGCTCAGAAGTCTTGTTTGCTCTGAAAGACGATGCAAAGGTAAGACGAAAATCGGCTCATTCCAAGTTTTTTCTTTAATTTCTTCTTCAGATGTTGCGACAAAAAAACAATATTGCGACAAACTGGGCTCATGAGCCGAAAATTTGTCGCAATAGCAGAAATAATATCCTAAAAAACTTATGAATGCAGGTCGAGGATAAAGCGGGTGCCTTTGGTGAAGTTGGGATCGATATCGAGGTCGCCGTTCATCTTCAGGGCCATCTGCTTGCAGGTAGGCAGTCCAAGACCGTCGCCTGTGGTGAGATCTCTGATTTCAAGGAATGGCTTGAACACATCCTCGCGCTTTTCTTCTGGGATGCCCTCGCCCGTGTCGGAAACGAGGAATTGGTGGGCTTTTGGACCGCGTTTCTTGTACTCCAGCCAGATGTTGCCACCTTCTGGGGTGTACTCTGCTGCATTGTTGAGCAAATGGAGTAGGATGTGTGAAACGTATTCTTGATTAATCCTGGCACTCATCTTGGGCGCATTCACTGTGAGGTTGACGTCCTTTTTCACTTTATCGCGGATCTCGTTCATCAATCCCTCACAGAATTGTGTAATCTGGATCTCCTCGTACTCGATGGCATCGTTAGAGGTGTTCTCTAACTCTGACAATGTCTGTACGTGGTGAGAGAAGTCGAGAAGTGCCTTTACCTCAGGAATGCTGCTGTCGAGTTTCTGCAGGGTGGGCTCGAGCTGGGCAGAGATGTTGCTGATAAACTTGGCCTTCAGGGCATTACTGTCGTTGGCCAGTTTGATGGTCTTCTTCTGCTTACGGGTGAGCAGGATATATCGCATCAGCACGACCGCTCCTACTATGAGTGCTGCAGCCAGTGCGCCAGCCAGTATGCAGAGACCTACGATGATGGCCATGCGTGATGACAGCGAACTGTCTTTATCCTCGATGGTAGCCTTATGCTCTTCGATCTGCTTGTTGAGTGCTCCGATCTCATCAGCCCTCTTGATGGCATCCGTTGAGTCTTTCCAAGCAATATAATTGCTGTATGCCTGAGCTACGAGACTGGCATTGTTGCTCTTGCGGCCATTGGCAATCAATGTCTGATAGACTTCATCTACCTTGTCATACTCCTTGCTGGCAGTCAACTTGTTGGCCATCTCCTTGAAAACGGCGTTGCCCTGTGCGTTCAGTCCGAAGGTATAATAGTAGATGGCCTTATTGTAGAGCAGGTCGTTTTTCAGATTCTCGTTCGACGACTCGTTGGCCTTGACCTCCATAGCCTTGAGTTGCTCCTTGGCACTCTCCACTCTGCGCATCTTAATATACATCTGGAGGCGCTCCTTGATGGTGAGGTATTGCAGTGAAGCCTGCCCGCTGGGTGATTTCACACCAGCCAAGATCACCTGTTCTGCTCTTTGCAACAGGTCGAAGGCTTCTTTATAGAATCCTTCACTATAATAAAGAGGTGTAGCCTTGACTGCGCACTCCACAGCCTGGGCAGTCTTGCCTTTATTAGCATAATCATTGAATGCATGGATAAACAATGAGCGTGCCTTGGCAATGTCTTCTTTGGGATTGACGGCCTCTGCACGTTTCTGCAAGTCGCTTTTCTCTGCCTCTTGTGCGCTGACAAATGTCAAGCAGAAGAGCAGATTCAGAAGTAAAATGAATACTTTTTTGTTCATATTTTCTTTATTATTGATTTTTCTCCATGCAAAAGTAAGTAAATATTTGTTTTCCACCAAATATTTACTTACTTTTTCTGACAGATTGGCCGATTTCTTATCGTTTGAGCACCTGTTTCAGGAATTTGGGCGTGTAGCCTTTCTTCGATTTGGCCACTTGCTCAGGTGTTCCTGCAGAAAGGATCTGCCCTCCCTTACGACCTCCTTCAGGACCGATGTCGATGATCCAGTCTGCCAGTTTGATAACATCGAGGTTGTGCTCGATGATGACAACGGTGTTACCTCTGTCTACCAGTTTCTGGAGTACATCCATCAGGATACGGATGTCCTCGAAGTGCAGACCTGTCGTTGGCTCATCCAGGATGTAGAGTGTCTTGCCTGTATCTTTCTTGGAAAGTTCTGTAGCAAGTTTTACGCGCTGACTCTCACCACCAGATAGGGTAGTGGAGGGCTGCCCGAGTTTGATGTAGCCAAGTCCTACATCCTGGATGGTCTTGATCTTGCGGAGGATATCAGGTACATTCTCGAAGAAGTCGACAGCCTGATTGATGGTCATATCGAGGACATCGGCAATGGATTTGCCTTTGTAGCGTACCTCGAGGGTCTCCCGATTATAGCGTTTACCATGACATTCCTCGCAGGGCACCTGGATATCTGGCAGGAAGTTCATCTCGATGGTCTTATAGCCATTACCTCCACAAGTCTCGCAGCGCCCTCCTTTCACGTTGAAGGAGAATCGGCCTGGCTTATAGCCTCGGATCTTTGCTTCGGGCAGATTGACGAAAAGCGATCGGATGTCGGAAAAGACACCCGTATAGGTGGCGGGATTGGAACGTGGCGTACGTCCGATAGGGCTCTGGTCTACATTCACCACCTTATCTATATATTCCAGTCCCTCGATGCTGTCGTAGGGCATGGGTGCTTTCAAAGAACGGTAGAAATGATGCGAGAGAATGGGCTGCAGGGTCTCGTTGACGAGAGTGGATTTGCCACTTCCGCTGACACCTGTAACGACAATGAGTTTGCCAAGTGGAAATTCGGCATCGATATGCTTCAGGTTGTTGCCTGTGCATCCATGAAGGATGAGCGACTTGCCATTGCCCTTTCTGCGTTTCGCAGGGATAGCTATCTGCTGCTGTCCGTTCAGGTATTGGGCTGTGATGGTATCAGTCTGAAGCATCTCTTTGGGTGTGCCTTGGAATACCACCTCGCCTCCTTTGCGACCTGCCTTAGGACCAATGTCTACGATGTAATCAGCATTGAGCATCATGTCTTCATCGTGTTCTACGACAATGACGGTATTACCTAAGTCGCGCAGCTCTTTCAGCGAGCGAATCAGTCGCTCATTGTCGCGCTGATGAAGTCCGATAGAGGGCTCGTCAAGGATGTAGAGCACATTGACGAGTTGCGATCCAATCTGTGTTGCCAGGCGGATTCGCTGGCTTTCACCACCAGAGAGACTGGCAGACTGACGGTTGAGTGAGAGATAATCCAGTCCTACCTCCAGCAGGAAGTCAAGTCGCGTACGGATCTCCTTCAGAATTTCTGCAGCAATCAGTTGCTGCTGATGGTCGAGATGTGTCTCCACCTCGTCGAGCCATTCGCGCAGTTCGGCGATATCCATCGAGGCTAGTTCAGAGATGTTCTTGTCCCAGATCTTATACGACAGGGCTTCACGGTTCAGTCGCTGCCCATGGCACTCAGGACATTCGCATTCTGCCAGGAACTGGTCTGCCCACTTCTGACCTGCTGCAGAGTCGTCATTATCCATCACGTTGCGCAGATACTTAATGATACCGTCGAAAGCAACGAAATAGTCGCTTGAGGTGTGGACAAGTTCTTTGTCGATTCGTACATTTTCGAGTGAACCGTATAACACTTCCTGCAGAGCATCATCGGGAATGTCGCAGATGGGTGTCTTGAGTTCACAGTCGTATTTCTTCAGGATAGCTTCCACTTGCCAGAAGATCATCTGATTCTTATACTTGCCCAGTGGCATAATACCTCCTTCATAGATACTGAGTTTGCGATCGGGTATCACTTTCGAGAGGTCTATCTGATTGATAACACCCAAACCTTTGCAGTGGGGGCAGGCGCCTTGGGGAGAGTTGAAGGAGAAATTGTTGGGAGCTGGATCGCTATAGCTGATACCTGTTGTGGGGCACATCAGGCGCTTGGAGAAATGCTTGATGGAGCCCGTGTCCTTATCGAGGATCAGGATCAGTCCCTCGCCTTGTTTCATGGCTATGCCGATAGACTTGCGTAGGCGGTCTTCGTCTTTCTCACTGACCTGTAGCTTGTCGATGACAACCTCGATATCATGATTCTTGTAACGATCCACCTTCATGCCTCGCACAATCTCCTGCATCTCTCCATCAATCCGGATGTTCAGATACCCCTTACGGCGCATGGCCTCAAAGAGTTCGCGATAGTGACCTTTACGGCTTCTGACGAGTGGAGCCAGGATGAAAATTTTCTTGCCGGCATAGTCGCTGAGAATCATTTCAATCACCTTCTCCTCCGTATACTTCACCATCTCCTCACCTGTGGCATAGCTGTAAGCCCTGCCGGCACGGGCAAAGAGCAGACGCATATAGTCGTAGACCTCAGTGGTGGTTCCAACAGTAGATCGCGGATTCTTGTTGGTCGTCTTCTGCTCGATGCTGATGACTGGCGAGAGTCCGGTAATCTTGTCTACATCTGGACGCTCCATCCCTCCCAGGAAATTGCGGGCGTAGGCCGAGAAAGTCTCGATATAGCGACGCTGTCCTTCAGCAAAGATGGTGTCGAAAGCCAGTGAAGACTTGCCGCTGCCACTCAGACCGGTAATGACGGTCAGGGAATTGCGTGGTATCTCGACGTCGATATTCTTCAGATTATGGACGCGCGCACCATATACATTGATTTGATGATCCATCTTTTCCATTGCTTATTGCCTTGAAGTTTCTTCGGTATAACCTCTCAACAGGTTTACGTCTTTACGTATATTATATTCTCTCCCATCGGCCCCCTTCGCTCTTACCAGTACGAAGTAGACACCTTCTTTTACAGGTGTGCCGTTGTGGGTGCCATCCCATCCCTCCGAAGGATCTGTCCATTCGAAAAGCTTCTGCCCCCATCTATTAAAAATGTACGCGTGAAACTCAACCAGACTCTGATACTCCTTGGCCATGAAGACATCGTTACGTTGATCACCATTAGGCGAGAAGGCATTGGGGAAAGTGAGCTTGCTCTCGCTGATGGTGACAAAAAAGTTAACGGAATCGAGCTTTAGGGTGTCTGTCCCCAGGTTTACATAAAGTGTCACACGGGTAGTACCTGCAGTGGTAAAGGTGTATTGCGTATCTTCTTCATAGCGCACCAGCAGATCTCTGGCTTCTCCCTCCATGCGGAAATGCCATTCATAAGAGGGCTGGAAGCCAATCATATCTGAGGGGTTGGCATGGAAGGTGACCTCTAAGGGAGCCTGTCCGAAGAAACTGGGATTATCCTCGTCGGCAGTAGTCTCGTTCCCTTCTTCATCCATATAGGTGGCAGTGGGGGATATGGAAGGAAGAACATCCTGGGCCACCAGACTGTTAAGTGGTAAAAAAGTCACTAAAGTTGCTAAAAATAGCTGTTCAATTCTCATTTTCGTATGCATTATCGTGCAAAGATACTAAATATTTCATAAATCTTCCTTTCCAATTCACAATTATTTTGTACTTTTGTAGGCGAAATTGAAAATTTTAGAGAATATGACGAGAGTTTTTAGATATTTTATGCTGTTTGTGATGCTTTTCATCACTATCGGTATCGTGTCGGCTCAGGAGTCGGAATCCATTCGTGGTCTTCATAAGGTGAAGAGGAAAGAGACCATCTTTGCAATCTCACGTATGTATGATCTGACCATTGAAGAGTTGCTTAATGCCAACCCTGAGATGAAGGAGGCTAACTATGAATTGAAGAAAGGCGATATATTGAAGATTCCTTTCCCTTCGAATGCAGGTAAGGCAGGGCAGCCTGTGCAGGCATCATCAGCTAATCAGCAGCAAAACCAGCCTGTCAATAATATGGCTCTTGCTGCTCCAGCCAAGGGCTCAGACGATCTGACTAAGCGCCCTATCCGTCTTGGTGTGATGCTGCCTCTTCATGACGTCAACGGCGACGGCAAGCGTATGGTGGAGTACTATCGTGGTATCCTGATGGCTTGTGACAGTTTGAAATCGCTGGGCATCTCTGTCGATGTGTATGCGTGGAATGCTTCGGAAGATGGGGATATTCACCAGATCATGGATCTGAAAGATGCCCAGAACTGTGATATCATTTTTGGTCCGCTATATTCTAAGCAGATGGAGGCTATGTCGTTTTTTGTCGATCGTCATGATATCCAGTTGGTCATCCCGTTCTCTATCAATGCCCCTCAGTTGACAACAAACCGCCATATCTTCCAGGTATGGCAGTCGCCAAATGATCAGAATGAGGCCATTATCAGCCATTTTATGGTTAAGTTCAAGGATTACCATCCTGTCTTTATCGACTGCAACGACTCAACGAGCAAGAAGGGTGTCTATACTGCGTCTTTGCGACGCCAGCTGGAGCAGCGGAACATTAGTTATTCGCTGACGAACCTGAAGTCGGGTGAGGACAGCTTCTCCAAGGCATTCAGCCGTACGAAGCCCAATGTGGTTATCCTGAACAGCGCGCGTTCGGCAGAGCTTAGTGTAGCTTTCTCAAAAATTAATGGTATGAAAGCCAACAATCCCGATCTCAATATCACTATGTTCGGCTATACGGAGTGGCTGATGTATACACGTAGCCATCTGGATAATTTCTATAAGTTTAATGCCTATATTCCATCGGTGTTCTATTATAACCCACTGTCGGCAGCCACTCAGCGGTTGCAGCAGAAATATCGCTGGAATTTCCATACAGATATGCAGAATTATCCGCAACGCTTTGCCCTTGCAGGCTTCGACCATGCCTATTTCTTTATCAGGGGCTTGCATAAGTATGGCAAGACGTTTAACGGAGCAGCCGGTATGTTCGGCTATCCACCAGTGCAGACGCCATTGGAGTTTGAACGCTATGGTAACGGTGGATTGCGTAATAAGGCCTTGCTATTTGTACATTATACCCCAGAGCATCGGGTAGAAACCATCAAGTTCTAGCCCATGAGGAAAGCTCTTATCATCTTGATGACCTTGTGGGCGACAGTAGCGACTGCTCAGGTGGGTGAGTATCGTACTGACTTTGCCTTAGGTTTTAATGGTGGCTATGTGATGAGTAATATGGCTTTTGTGCCTAAGGTACCTCAGACCATGTTAGGCGGTATGACCTTTGGTGTGACGGCCCGTTACACTTGTGAAAAGTACTTCAAAAGTATCTGTGCTGTGGTGGCGGAGATCAACTATGCTCAGATAGGATGGAAGGAGGATATCCTGACCATGGAAGACGAGCCCGTTCCCTTGCATACAGATCCATCGCAGTCGCTTTTCTATTCCCGGAAAATGAACTATGTGCAGGTGCCGTTGTTGGCTCGTTTGGGATGGGGACGTGAACGAAACGGTTTCCAGGCTTTTATACAGTTGGGACCTCAGTTCGGTTTCTTCATGAGCGACAAGGCTGATACAAACTTTGATGTCCATGATCCGGCTTTCAATCCGAGGATCGTGGATGGAAAGGTCAGTGAGGATTATCAGTATGCTGGTGTTCGTTCCTCTCATGTAGTGGCTCAAGACACGATGGCAGTTGAGAACAAACTAGACTATGGCATCGCCGTTGGTGCCGGATTGGAGTTCAGTAATCGTCATGTAGGGCATTTTATTATCGAGGGCCGGTATTATTATGGTCTTGGTAACATCTATGGCAGTACGAAGCGCGACTACTTCGGTCGCTCTAACTTCGGTAATATTGTCGTGAAGTTCACCTACCTCTTTGATATTATCAGAACAAAAAACTCAAAAATTAAATAATTATGTTTGAAGGACAACCAAAAGGATTATTCGCATTGGCGCTGGCCAATACTGGTGAGCGATTCGGTTATTACACGATGCTTGCCGTCTTTGCTCTTTTTCTGAGAGCTAATTACGGATTGTCACCCGCAATGGCTGGTACGATCTATAGTTCATTCCTCATGTTGGTGTATTTTCTCCCGCTTTTCGGTGGAATCTTAGCCGACAAGTTCGGTTTTGGCAAGATGGTAACCACGGGTATCATCATCATGTTTGCTGGTTATCTGTTATTGTCTGTACCTTTGGGAGGTGACACTTTTGCCCTTGTCGTGATGTTGGCTTCCTTGCTGCTTATCGGCTTTGGTACAGGACTTTTCAAGGGTAACTTACAGGTAATGGTAGGCGACCTCTATAACGATCCTCAGTATAAGGACAAGCGAGATGCAGGTTTCTCAATTTTCTACATGGCAATCAATATTGGTGCCTTGTTTGCTCCGACGGCAGCCATCCGCATTAAAGAGTATGCAGAAACCGTGTTGGGCTATTCGAGCAATGATGCCTACCACTTCTCATTTGCTGTAGCTTGTGCTTCGCTGATTCTCTCGATCGCCATCTATTATGCTTTCCGTTATACGTTCCGTCATACGGAGGGTGGAACAAAGAAGAATGCAGCAAAAGCAGACGCAGGTGCTGATGAGCCAGAACTCTCAAAAGAGGAAACCAAGCAGCGTATCGTGGCTCTTTGTCTCGTGTTTGCTGTGGTGATCTTCTTCTGGATGGCTTTCCATCAGAATGGTCTGTCGCTGACCTATTTCGCTGATGAGTTCACAGCACAGTCTGCTGACGGATTACAGGCTATGTGTTTCAATGTGTGGAATCTGGTGGCTGTGATCTTTATCGTCTATGCCCTGTTCTCTCTGTTCCAGTCGAAGACCGGAAAGGCTAAGGCTATTTCTGCTGCCGTGATTGTACTGGCAGTGCTTTTCCTCTGCTTGTCTTATGATGCTGATGGTAGCATCACGGTTTCTGCCCCGATTTTCCAGCAGTTCAATCCTTTCTATGTGGTAGCTCTGACACCAGTTTCAATGGCTATCTTCGGTTCGTTGGCTTCTAAAGGCAAGGAACCTTCTGCTCCACGTAAGATTGCCTATGGTATGATTGTGGCTGCCATTGCTTATGCGTTGATGGCATTTGCTTCTTTTGGTCTGCCGATGCCTCAGACAGAGATAGGCGCTGACGGTAACCCTGTAGCAGTTCATGTGGCTGATGTGACGCCCAACCTGCTGATTATGGTTTATCTGGTACTGACCTTTGGTGAGCTTCTGTTGTCTCCGATGGGTATCTCTTTCGTATCGAAGGTGGCTCCTCCAAAGTACAAGGGTATGATGATGGGTGGCTGGTTCGTGGCTACAGCTATTGGTAACCAACTAGTCGTGGTTGGCGGACTGCTGTGGGGGGCTGTTCCTCTTTGGGTATGCTGGAGCGTATTCCTGGGCGTTTGCCTCGTAGCTGCCATCTTCATGTTCGCCATGATGAAACGACTCGAAAAAGTCTGCTAAATCGTATTTATCCCACTCCTTCAATGTTGTGTTGCCGAAAACTGGCAGCGCAACATTGAATGGTTATTATCGAATGCGTGAGAGATGATATTCCTCAGTCTTCTACTTTCAGGTTTTCTCACATTGGTAGAACTCAATTGTGAGAACCTTTTCGACTATTTCCATGATGAAGGCAAACAAGATGAGGAATATCTGCCTGATGCGACCCGACACTGGAACAAGAAACGCTACTGGCGGAAACTCAATCATACGGCTCAGACACTTCTTTCGGCCTCTGATGATGGCATTCCTGATCTGATAGCTCTTTGCGAAGTTGAAAATGATTCAGTCATGCGAGATCTGACCAAGAGATCCTTGCTGAGAAATGCCGGTTATGAATATTTGGTGACTCAATCGCCCGACTTGAGAGGTATTGATGTAGCATTGCTCTATTCACCTTTTACCTTCTCACCAATCCAGAGTTACCCGCTTCGAGTTAAACCTGTAGAGAATATGCGTCCCACCAGGGATATACTGTATGTCAGTGGTCTGATACCTTCTGGGGATACAATACATGTCTTTGTGGTTCATCTGCCCAGTCGCTTTGGCGGTGAAAGATATAGCCGACCCTTTCGTCAGGCCGCAGCAGAACGCTTGTGTCAGTCAGTCGATTCCATCCAGTCTGTCACGCCGATGCCAAAGATCTTGATCGCAGGTGACTTCAATGAGGAGGCTGATGGCCCGGTAATGCGGCAGATTTGCAGTCATGCTATTTGTCCTCTGACCAAGGATACCAAAGGCGCTAATGGTGTCATTGGAACTTATCGGTATAAGGGCGAGTGGGGGAGTATAGATCATGTTCTCGGTTCCCCTTATATATATAATAAGGTGGAGAAAGCTTTTATCCATGCACCACTTTTCCTGTTAGAGGAAGATAAGCAGTATGGAGGATTCAAGCCTCGACGCACATATAACGGCATGCGCTATCAGCCAGGTTACAGTGACCATCTCCCGTTAGTGGTACGTATCAGATACTGACCGATTACAGCCCCAACATGTCGTACTCCTTGGTTTGCGGAATAAACTCAGGAGAAAATAGATCGCGTTCAGGCTGATATACTTTGGTCTTGATGCCAGCAAGTCGGAATAGAAGATGGCACACGTTGTCAGTAGAGAACTCCCGATGGAGTGCCTGTCCGATAGTTTCCCATTCTTTTTCGTGTGACAGCTTCCATTTGTCGGAACACCAGATGATGAAAGGAATCTCAATCTGATACTTGATGAGTTCAGGTGTGATCTTATCCTCACTGAGCAGTTGCCTTCCATAGAAATCGCGATAGTCGTAAACCTCCTCGCCGTGATCAGGGAAATAGATGAGCAGGGCATTCGTTTCCTTGACAAGGTCCATAATCTGGCGGATAACGCTATCGTTATAATGAGTGGCATTTGCATATTCTGCAATACGCTGCCGGCTTTCATCATTCAGATAAGGTGCCTTGTCCTTGACATCCTTTGCAGAGAAAATGTTGTATTTTGCCTCCTGAGGGTATTGGTTCTTTGCCAGGAAATGCTGACCTCCAAGATGGAAGATGATAAAATTCCGATTGCCAAGAGTTGACTTGTGCTGCTGTTCGAAATCTGCAATTAACCCGCCGTCAAAGGGTGCGCCATTCTCATTGATGCCATTATATGACATCTTCTGAATCTGTTCGTTGAAAAGTACAGAGTTGAGTGTGAACGCCCAGGCAGCATCAGGATCCCATTTATACTGATTATCCCAGAACCAGACATCGTATCCTGCTTTCTTGAAAATGGCAGGGAAATAGGGATAATTGTACCAACGTTCACCCTCATGGACATTATTGCAGCAGAGGACGTTCTTCATGACAATGCTGGTCATGTTGTGAGGTGCCTTCACATGGGTGAAGGCATAAAGATTGCCTCGGTCGCGCTCTTCACACTGAAAGGGAGTGGTGTTGAGATCATAGCCATAGAGCGATGAACGGTATTTGTTATATGACTCTCCAATCACGAGAATGATGTTAAGAGAGTCGGATGTTTCGGTGGTAACATCGTCTAATGCGGATTCTGTAGCATTGATCATGTAATTCAGATCCTGTCCTGACAGACGGATGGCGTCAAGCGAGTAACAGAGGTTGGGTATAGGCATACCCTTGCGGAAGGGAATGTTCAATAGCCACCGCTCGGCCTCAAAGGCATCTTTATACATCGCAAGACGTCCATATCTGACACAAGCAAATGTACCTCCAACGGCTCCTAATAGCAAAACTGGTATAAGAATCCAACTGATGATTGGTTTTGCAGCTATCTGATAGAGTTTCTTACGGAATAGTTCTCCAACAAATGTCAGAAGCAAGAATACCGTAACCACCGTGATGGTCTTGTACATGGCTGGCGTAAAGAAATAGGTGCTGAAGAAACCTGAAACCTCCTTGCTGTTCGTTTCAAACAGCAGCATCAGGATCTTCGGAGAAAAGTCTGTGCTGAAAGCCAGGCGCAGATAGCAGTTGACAGCGTAGATGGCAAAGAGTATGATATAGAACACGACTTTCAGGTGAATCTTTCGCAGCCAGTGAGAGCATAGACAAACCATATAGGCCATCATGATCATCTCGCCATACGACAAGAGCATCCCCCAAATATTGTTTTCATGAAAGATGTACTGGTGATAGAATACATCAAGTCCACCAAGCAGCAGAATCGAAATGACGAAAAGCGTTAGATTCTGCTGAATGGGGAGTAATACTCGTCGTATGCTATTTAAAGAACATTCCATATATCATATTCTTTAGTCTGTGGTATAAACTCCGGACTGAATAAGTCTCTTGAGGGCTCATATTCTTTCGTCTTGACACCTCCAAGTCTGAAAAGCAGGTGGCAGACATTATCAATGGAGAACTCTCGGTCAATAGCTTCTCCCATACGTTGCCATTCAGCCTCGTTTTGTAATTTCCATTTGTCAGATACCCAGACAATGAATGGTATCTCTATCTGGTACTTGACAAGCTCAGGAGTAATCTTTGCTTCTTCCAGAAGTGAACGACCGAGGAAATCTCGATAGTCATATACCTCTTCGCCATGATCCGAGAAATAGATGAGCACAGCTTTCGTATCTCTTACCAAGTCCATGATCTGCTTCATCACTTGGTCGTTGAAATGAGTGGCGTTGTCATACTCTGCAATGCGCTGCCGACTGTCTTCATTCAGATAGGGTGCAGGATTCTTGATATCCTTTGCAGAGAACACTTGATATTCTTTCTCCTGAGGATATTGCGTATTGGCTGGTCTGTGCTGACCATTCAGATGGAAAATGATCAGGTTATGACTGCCGAGTTTCGAGCCTTTCTTTTGCTTAAAGTCAGCAACAAGACCATCATCGTAAGTGGTGCACACCTCATTATATGCTGTATATGAGAGTTGCTCAATCTCTTTGTTGAAGAGTATAGAGTTGAGGGTGAAGTTGATGGCCATGTTGGGGTTTGTCTGGTATTGGTTATCCCATAACCAGACGTCATAGCCGGCCTTTTTGAATAAGGCTGGGAAGAATGGAAAGTTATGCCATCGCTCACTTTCGTGTACATTATTGCAGCAGAACATATTCTTCAACACGACACTGGTCATGTTGTGAGGTGCCTTGACATGTGTATAGGCGTAAAGATTGCCACGACTCTGCTCCTCGCATTGGTTGGGAGTTGTTGGAAGTGAATAGCCATAGAGCTGAGCATGGTATTTGTTGAACGATTCACCGATGACCAGTACGATATTCAGCGAGTCACTCTCCACGGGTTCTGTACTCTCAAGGCTCTCTTTGGTCGCATCGACCATATAATAGATGTCCTGCCCTGCCATATAGATGGCCATCACAGAGTAACAGAAATTTGGAACGGGCATCACCTTATAAAAGAGGTGACTGCTTTTCCAACATTCTGCATCATAGGCGGTCTTGCTCTGGCTGAGATTCCAGTATCTTTTAATAACGCCTACGCTGCCGATGGCTCCAAGAAGCAGCACTGCTGACAAGCCCCACATGCAAGCAGGCTTTGAGGCGATTCTGCTGATGCGCTTGTTATAGATCTCGCCAACAATCGTCAGAACAAGCAGGAATCCGACAATGACAAAGCTCTTGAACATCGCAGGAGTCATCAGATAGGTCTGGAAGAAACCTGTAACCTCTTTGCTGTTGGTCTCAAACAACAGTAACAGGATGTTTGGAGTGATATAGGCACTATAAGCATAGAGCAAGTAGCAGCTCAAGCCATAGAGCATAAACAGGGCGATGTAAAACAGCACCTTCAGATAGATCTTCCTGCACAGATAAGATATCAGGCATATCATGTAAGCCATGAAGATAATCTCCATATAACCAGTCAGGATGCCCATCGATGTGTTTTCGTGGAAGAGATGTTGTTGATAACCAACATCAAAGCCTCCCATTAATAAGATGGAAATCAGAAATAATGGAATATTCTCTATGACAGGCTGTAGAATTCGTTTCATGGCTATTTCTTGATATTTGGCAGTTGGAGACCGTAGCCTTTTTTGCGGTTGACATAAAACATGGCGATAGCTGTAAGGGCGGCGCCGAGAGCTGTAAAGCCGAAGATGAGCATCGACGTGGTATAACTGGGGTCAGTCTCGTTGGCGCGACCAACAAACATGGGGATGATGGCTCGCCCGAAGTTCTGGATGAAGAAGATCATCGAATAGGCTGTACCCAGACATTTCAGAGGAATGATCTTTGGAACACAAGGCCATAGAGCTGCAGGAGCCAGTGAGTAGCCGATGCTAAGAATCACCATCAGGGCGATGGCAATGGTACTGCTATGTATCGGCAGTGAGAAGCCGAAATGAACGGCAGTCAGCATCAGGGCACCTGTGATGACAAGTGTGACACCTTTTCCGTAACGATCGTAGATAAGTCCGAAAAGTGGTGTCATCAGAATCGTACCAAAAGGTGCAATCGATGAAAAGAAACCTGCAATATCGGCATCCACACCATACTTCATAACCATCAGTTTCGTGGAGAATTTCAGGAACGGCGAGACGGCTGAATAGAAAAGTACGCAGAAGAGCGTAATCAACCAGAAACCCGGGTTGCGGAGGGTGACACCTATGTCTGAGAGTCTGAACTCTTCAGAGTTGCCTGTTTCTGAAGGTATGGATGCGTCTAATCGACGATCCATCACACAGAAGACAAGGAATGCCAGCAAGCCGATCATCAGGAATGCCAAAGATAAGAGCAAAGGGGTTGACAGCGTAAAGAGTCTGGCAATAGGGGAAGAGATACTAAGAGCGGCAGCTGTGCCCAAACGGGCCATAGCCAACTGAATACCCATTGCCAATGCCAGTTCATGACCAGTAAACCAGCGAACCATTGCTTTCGAGACTGTGATTCCCGTCATCTCATAGCCCACACCAAAGATGGCAAAGCCAAGACTGGCGCAGGCTACTGATCCTGACATGTCAGTATCAAAGATGGGAATATGCACAGTTTCAAAGTCCTGAGTGATAGCCATGAACTTGATTAAAGTACCTATCACCATCAGACTACAGGCGAGTGTTCCTGTAAAGCGGATGCCCATCTTGTCGAGAATCAGTCCAGAGAAGAAAAGCATGAGCAGGAAGACATTGATCAGTCCGCTCGAGCCAGAGAAAAATCCGTAATCGCTTGATGACCAGCCGAGTCCTCCATCTTCCTTTGAAGCCTCCAGCATCGTCTCCAACGGCGACATCACGTCATTGACAAAATAGCCCATCATCATGGCTGTAGCCACAATGAAGAGCACTGTCCATCTTGCGAAAGGAGAATCGTTAAGTCGCTGTCGGATTACCTCAGTCATGATCTTCCTAAATCTTCTTCACAGGATCACAGGTCAGACCGCAACCCAACTTCTTGAATATCTTACGGTCAACCTCAGAAAGCATCACTGTAGAGTGAACCTGACAGTCGCGCAATCGCGGCAACTGCTCAAGGGCATTGCGGCAGTTCTCGTCGTCGTTGGAGAGAACAGAGAGTGCCACCAGCACCTCATCTGTATGCAGACGAGGGTTCTTGCCTCCCAGATATTCAATCTTTGTCTTTTGGATAGGCTCAATCAGACTCTGCGGAATCAGTTTTGCCTCATGATCGATGCCAGCCAGATACTTGGTGGCATTAAGCAGCAGGGCTGCACAGCATCCAAGCAACGGTGAGGATTTGGCTGTGATAATCGTGCCGTCCTCGAGCTCGATGGCTGCAGCGGTATGGCCACTCTGAATCTTCTTCTCATAGGCAGCCACCGTTACTTTACGGGTAGCGGTAGAGATCTTTGCCTGATTGAAGAGCATACGGATCTTATTGACCTCGCTCTCATTGTCAGCCCCATCGGCCATCTTATTGGTAGCATCGTAGAAACGACGGATAATCTCATCGCGAGAGGCTTGGCAGCAGACATCATCGTCAGAGATGCAGAAGCCAATCATATTGACCCCCATGTCTGTTGGCGACTTGTAGGGATTCTCGCCATAGATGCCTTCGAAGAGTGCATTCAGCACAGGGAAGATCTCAACATCGCGATTGTAGTTGATAGCCGTCTTCCCGTAAGCTTCCAGATGGAAGGGATCGATCATGTTCACATCGTTGAGGTCGGCTGTAGCAGCCTCATAGGCGATGTTCACAGGGTGTTTCAAGGGCAAGTTCCACACAGGGAATGTCTCAAACTTGGCATAACCAGCACGGATGCCACGTTTGTTCTCATTATAGAGCTGTGAGAGACAAGTGGCCATCTTACCACTACCAGGACCAGGAGCTGTCACGATGACCAACGGACGGCTCGTCTTCACATAGTCGTTCTTGCCGAATCCTTCGTCGCTGGCAATCAGTTCCACATTGTGGGGATAGCCGTCAATGGGGTAGTGGATATAGGATTTGATGCCCTCACGCTCCAGGCGATGGCGGAACTGATCAGCTGCATGCTGACCATGATAGTGGGTGATGACGACACTGCCCACCATGAAGTCGCGGCGCATGAACTCATCACGCAGACGGAGCACGTCTTCATCGTACGTAATGCCCAGGTCTGCGCGAACCTTGTTCTTCTCAATATCATCAGCACTGATCACAATCAGGATTTCGATGCTGTCGCGCAACTGAGCCAGCATGCGCAACTTCGAATCGGGCTTGAAACCGGGCAATACGCGAGAAGCATGGTGATCGTCGAAGAGCTTGCCTCCCAACTCCATATATAGTTTGCCGTCGAACTGAGCAATACGCTCCTTAATGTGCTCTGACTGAATCTTGAGATATTTCTCGTTGTCAAATCCTATTTTCATATTTTTTTTCTTTTGACAGAAGAACATAAGTACATATCTTTTGTTCTTCTGTCTAATCATTATCTATTCTTGTATATTTGGCAGTTCAAGACCAAGTCCCTTCTTGCGGTCTACCACTTTCAGCACGAAGCCGAGGATGAGAGCTGCCACACCAAGCGATGCGAGCATCACCAGAGGAGCCGTATAGTCAAACTGGGTAGGATCTGTCACACCAGGGTTCGTCTGGTCGAGCACTTTACCAATCAGCAGCGGGAACAGCCAGAGGCCGATGTTCTGAATCCAGAAAATGAGTGCATAGGCAGAACCAATCACTTTGGCATCCACCAGTTTGGGAACTGAGGGCCACAGCGAGGCGGGCACCAGTGAGAACGAAGCTCCCAAGACGAGGATCGTGGTATAGGCGATAATAATACCACCAATGGCATTACCCTTGAACATCGGTAATACAAAAGCGAATGTCAGATGGCAGGCAATGAGCAGGATGCTTCCCAGTACGAGCATCGAGGCTGCCTTGCCATGATGGTCGAGATAGGAACCAAGGAGTGGGGTAATCAGCACGGCCAGCAGTGGGAATACTGCAAAGATCGACTCTGCAGACTGGCGCATATAGCCCATATAACAATAGGTGATGAGTGCGACAATCGAAAGACCGAGCAGACCATACTTCAGGTTTGGCTTCTTTTGGAAGTTTGATGCGAAACCAGTAGCAGCCACAATCAGCATGATGATATACTGTACAATCGTCACGCTCGATGATGCCCAGAATGAATCAGCATCAGGAGCTGTCAACGTGAGGTTGCACTGCAGCATGTTGACAGCATACTTCTGGAACGGGAAGATGGCTGAATAATACAGCACACAGAGCAAGGCCACGATCCAGAAACCTGCATCTGTCAGAATCTTGCCCAGGTCGGAAATCTTGAAGGGGTCGTCTTTCTCTTCTGCCTCACCAGTCTGAGCATCCAACTTCTGATCCATAAAGAAGTATACGATGGTCATAATCAGGGCGATACACATCAGTACGACACCAAAGGCTACAGAACGGCTGACACTTACCTCACCACCTAGACGGGCGAAGAAAGGCGAGAATATCATACAGGTGGCGACACCCAGACGGGCCAGTGCCATCTCAGAACCCATAGCCAGCGCCATCTCGCGACCCTTGAACCACTTCACGATACCTCTCGAAACGGTAATACCAGCCATCTCGCAGCCACAACCGAAGATCATGAATCCGCAGGCTGCAAACTTAGCCGAAGCAGGCATCGCAGGACGGATGACATTGCCCGCATCATCGAGCAATTCTCCGTAGAAGGGCGAAACGCCAAGTTCATCGAATAGTGGGATATAGTTCAAATTATTGGTGAACCATGTCTCCAATCCTGTTCCAATGAAACTTTCGCTTACAGCGTACCACTTGATACAGGCACCAACTAACATCACTGCAGCCGAGAGCACAGCGGTAAAACGAACGCCCATCTTGTCGAGGATGATACCAGCAAAGATGAGGAAGAAAACGAACACATTAAGGAAAACCTCTGAGCCCTGCATGGTGCCAAAAGCTGTTGAGTCCCAGCCTCTTGTCTCCTGCATCAGGTCCTTGATAGGTGAGAGGATATCCATGAAGATATAGCTGCAGAACATCGCCATAGCGAGTAGCAGCAGAGCGGTCCACCGCATGGCGGCTGAATCGCGTAGGGTCTTTTGAATTGCTTGAGTCATTATTTCGTTGTTTTGTTACTTCTCATTGTTTGTTCCCACCTTGGGAATCAATTGTTCCCACCTTGGGAATGAACTGTTCCCACCTTGGGAACGAATTGCTTGCTTACTTCAGCCAACGGTCGAGCCAGTTGAAGAACGTCCGCTGCCAGAGTACCCCATTCTGGGGCTTCAGCACCCAGTGATTCTCATCAGGGAAGATGAGCAACTCTGCAGGAATGCCTTTCATGCGGGCTGCGTTGAACGCCGACATGCCTTGGGTATAGTTGATGCGATAATCCTTCTCGCCATGAATGCAGAGGATTGGTGTGTCCCAGTTCTCAACGTATTTGTGAGGAGAGTCGTGGTAGGTCTTCTTGGCATTGGGCAGCTGTGGACGATGCCAGTATGCCTCGTCGTACTCCCAGTTTGAGAACCAGTTCTCCTCAGTCTCAAGATACATCGCTGCAAGATTGAAGGCACCGTCGTGAGAGATGAACGCCTTGAAACGCTTGTCATGATGACCTGCGAGATAGTAAACTGAGAAACCTCCGAAAGATGCTCCAACGGCACCTAACTTATCCTTGTCGACGAAAGGCAGGTTCTCGGCAGCATCATCAATGGCTGCAAGATAGTCTTTCATGCATTGTCCTGACCAGTCGCCGGAAATTTCCTCAAGCCATTCCTGTCCGAAACCAGGCAGACCACGACGGTTTGGTGCAACAATTACATAACCGTTAGCCGCCATAATATAGAAGTTCCAACGGTATGACCAGAACTGAGACACTGGACTCTGAGGTCCACCTTCGCAGAAAAGCAGAGTGGGGTACTTCTTGGTTTCATCAAAGTTTGGTGGCAGGATAATCCATGTGAGCATCTCCTTGCCGTCAGTGGTTTTAACCCAGCGCTGCTGTACAGAGGGCTTTGCCAGCTGGTCGGTGATGTGCTTGTTCTCAAAAGTCAGCTGCTGAACAGTTGTCTTCTCAGGTTTCTTGAAGTTTGGCGTAACGATATAGAGATCAGCAGGAGCCGTAAACGAGTGACGCTCCATCAGCAACTGCTTACCGTTGTTCATCAGCTGGATCGAACCAAAGTCAGCCCAAGGATTATTCTTCTGTCCGTCAGATCCAGACTCGGACGAAACAACCGTATTGATTTGCTTGAGCTCTCCCTTCCAGTTAACAGCGTAGAGATTCTCTGTAGCGTGCCAAACACTAATGAAATAGATCATGACATCTTTCGAGTCGCTCCAGACAAAGGCATCTACATTCGAGTCAAGAATCTCTGTCACATATTTCTTTTCGCCAGTGGCTAAATCGCAGACACAGAGTCGGTTACGGTCAGCCTCGTAACCATTGCGCTCCATCGAAGTCCAGGCGATGTATTTGCCATCAGGCGAGAACTGAGGGTTCTGGTCATAGCCGACATTATTCTTCAGATTCTCCTTGTCATTGACCTTCTGATACTTCATGCTCGTTGTCGGATCAATCTCCGGCTCTACATATCCTTCTGGTTTACAGAGGTTTTTCGTCGCGCGCGTACCTATATTATATATATAGATATCAGAATCGGTTGAGATGGAGTAGGCCAGGCCCGTCTTCTTGCGACAGGTATAGGCGATAGTCTTAGAGTCTGGACTCCAAGCCAGCTGCTCCATACCTCCGAAGGGCTCCATCGGACACTCGTAGGGCTCACCCTCCAGCATGTCGATACCATCCTTGATGCCGTCTTCTGTGACCTCAGCTACGAAAGGATGCTGGATCGATTCTACATAGTGATCCCAATGGCGATACATCAGATCAGTTACCAGTCGGCCAGAAGCCTTTGGCAGATCCTCGGGATTCTTCTTGATGACCTCGTAGTAGTCGATCGAGTGGAGCAGAATCACCAGCTTGCCATCAGGCGAGAACTTAAATCCTTCGATATCTTTCGTGGTCTTGGATATCTGCTTGCGGTCAGAGCCATCAGCGTTCATCGTCCATATCTGTCCACCAGAAAGGAAGGCGATCTTGCCATTCAGCCAAGTAGGATCAGACTCACTCTTCGAACCTGTGGTCAGCGTGGTGTTGCCCGTACCGTCGGCATTGATGATGGCAATCTTCTGCTGGCTCTTATTGGCCTTCACGCTATAGTAGCCCACTTGATAGACAATCTGCTTGCCGTCGGCACTGGCCTCAGCAGCTCCGATACGCCCCATAGCCCAAAGAGCCTCTGGGGTCATCAGGTCGCTTGTCAGCTTGATATTCTGTTTTCCGATCTTCACGTCGTTGTTATCTGCATTTGCGCTGCCTGGTAGCATCAGGGCTACTGCTGCAACAATGGTTATTAGTTTCTTCATATCATTTTATCTCTTTTGCTGGTTCATTCTCTGTTTCTGCATCTCCTCAGCCTGCTTTTGCATGGCCTCAAGGCGGGCTGCCAGTCCACTGGTCTTCTTCTTGGGGTTGTTCTTGTTCTCCTGATATTTTGCCTCAAGGATGGCGAGCAGTTTCTCGTCGTTTGTCGTCTTGCGGAGTGTCCACATGATAGCTGCAGAGAAGAACAGTGAGATGAAGTAGTAGAAGTTCAGACCTGAGCTGTAGTCGTTGAACATGAAGAAGAACATCACAGGCATGAGATACATCATCCACTGCATCATCTTCATCTGCTCAGCCTGCTGACCAACCATCTGGTCTTTCTGCTGGCGCATGGTCATATAGCTGTAGAGCACGTTGGATACACAGAAGAGAATACAGGTCAGTGAAAGGTGATCGCCGATACCCCAGATCTGTGTGCTCCATTCAACGATGGGGTCATAGGTAGAAAGGTCGTCAATCCACAAGAATGACTCGCGGCGCAACTGAATGGCGTTTGGCACAAAGTTGAACATCGCAATCCAGATAGGCATCTGAATCAGCATAGGCAGACAGCCGCTCAGAGGCGAAACGCCATATTGGGCATACATCTGCATCATAGCCTGTTGCTTCTTCATCGAGTCCTCTGGTTTGTCGTACTGCTTCGTCGCTTCCTCGAGTTTCGGCTTCAGCACACGCATCTTTGCTGACGACATGTAGCTCTTCTTCACCATCGGGAAGGTGATGGCTTTCAGCAACAGGGTGATCAAGATGAGTACAATACCCATTGAGAAGCCCCAAGAGGTGAGCCAGTCGAATACGTAAATCGTAAAGAAGCGGTTGATATAGCGGAAGAGTGGCCATCCTAGATAGACGAGCTGCTCCAGGTCGAGATCTCTGCCGAAGGTGCTCTGTTCCTCGACTTTCTTAATCAGACGGAAGTCGTTAGGACCGATATACATCTCGAACTCTGAGGGATGCATGCCTGAAGGGTCGAAGGCGGTCTTCATCTTGGCATTGAACTGCTTTAGGAAACCGCTGCCTTTCTGCTGAGAAATACTTGTCATCAGCGAATTGGCTGCGAAATGATCCTTGGCAATGAGGGTTGCTGAGAAGAATTGGTTCTTGAAGGCTACCCAGTCGAGTGCCTCTTCAATCTTTTCGTCAATCTTGTCTGATGTCTCAGTCAGATAGTCAGTGCCGCCATCCTTCTCCTTATAGGTAAGGGTAGAGTAGCGGTTCTCGAAGGTGAAACCCTTCTCCTGTTGGCGAGCCATATCAGCCCATTCGATATCCATCTCCTGATAGTTGGGAGCAAAGATACCGTTCAGACCATTGGCTACGAAGCTGAAGTGAAGCATGTAATCAGGTCCGAGCCAGTAGTTGAACACGATGCTACCACCGTTGCCGGCCTGAGCTGTCATTGTTACGGTAGAGTCTGAAACGTTCGACGGCGTGAAGAACAGATCTTTGGTGATGATGTTCTCCGTCTTTCCTGCCAGCATGAAGTTCATCTGCTGGGTCTTGCCGTCAAAGAGCGTCACGTCCATCTTGTTGTCCTTATCCTCAAAGCCTTTGATGATGGCCTTGCTGATGGTACCACCTTTGGTGTCGAATGTCAGTTCCACTTTCTCGTTCTTCAGCACCACCGACTGGTTCTCACCGTTGAGTGCTGCAAAGAAGAGGGCGGTAGAATCACCTTTTGCTGCTGCCTCTGCCTGAGCCCTTCGGGCTTCTTCGTTGGCTTTCTGCTGCTTGGCTGCGTTATCCTTGATGGCAGCAGCGATACTGTCTTGTTTGCGTGCGGCTTCTATTTCCTCTGCGGAGGGCTGGTTATACCAGCTGAATCCAATCAGGACCAGCGCGATGAGAACGAAGCCGATAAGAGTGTCTTTATTCATCTATTTTTTTCTTTATTTATTAATGTACGCGTAAAATCAAGGTGCAAAGGTACGAATTTTAATTAAGAATTAAGAATGATGAATTAAGAAAAAGCTATAATGGTGGTGTTTTTTTCACTTTTCACTTTTCACTTCTCATTTTTTTTCGTATCTTTGCAACTAGTTATGAGAAAAGTTACATTTATTTTAGCGGTTGTTTCAGCGCTCAGCGCTTATGCCGCACAGCCAAATGACAGTGTCGATGGAAGATATTTCCGTCTGTTTGCACCAACGACTTTTTATCACAATGTGGCAGATAAGTCGTTGGCACTCAACTCAGAATCAGCAGGTAAGGATCAGGTTTCCGATGCCGTTGACGCCGCCTTGCTGAATGTGTACCTGAACCGCCCTGATCTTGTGAAGGCCACAGAGACCGAACTGAAGGAATCTGGAGAGATCCGCAATGATGTCAATCTGCCTATTGAGAATAAGGTGGAGTTCGTGGATAAGGTGGAGCCGCCTCTGCTGGTGGATGTCCCACAGGATATCCCTGATACGGTGATGGTTCAGAAACCAAAGTTTTGGACTTTCAAAGGTGACGGTTTCCTGCAGTTCATGCAGAGCTATATCTCTGGCAACTGGTATAAAGGAGGTGAGAGCAACTATTCGATGTTGGGTTCACTGACTCTTGAGGCCAATTACGACAATAAGCACAAGTGGAAGTGGGACAACAAGTTGGAGATGAAACTTGGTTTCCTCCATACACGTACCGACTCGCTCCATAAGTTCAAGTCGAATGAAGACCTGCTGCGTCTGACAAGTAAGGTAGGACTTGAGGCTGCCAAGAATTGGTACTACACTTTGCAGCTCTTGGCCTATACCCAGTTCTCAAGAGGTTTGAAAGCTAATGACGAGAAGACCTACTCAGATTTCACATCACCTTTGAACGTCAACCTCGGTCTTGGTATGGATTATAAGGTAGAGTCTGAGAACAAGCGTCTGACAGGAACCATCAACTTCTCACCCATCTCTCTCAACTACCTGTATGTAGACCGTCTGAACTTGGGTCCCAGCTATGGACTTGATGAGGGCAAACGTTCAAAGGTTGAGTTTGCTTCTCACCTGACGGCTGACTTGACTTGGAAGATGAATGATGTAGTAACTTGGAAGACGCGTCTCTATGCTTTTACAGCCTATAAGCATGCCCTGATTGAATGGGAAAATACTTTTGAGTTACGTGTGTCCAAATATATCACTGCTAATCTGTTCCTCTTCCCACGATTCGACGATGTGGGCGGCTATGACGAGGATTGGGGCTACTGGCAGTTCAAGGAGTTCAGTTCCATTGGATTTGCGTATGCCTTCTGAAAAGAAAAAAGACTCGCCGCAAGCGAGTCTTTTTCAGTTATTGTTCTGTCATATCTCCTTCGATGTAGAGTCTGGTCATTTCAACAGCTCCGTTGGTCCTGACAGTAATCGATTTCTTGAAGTGACCTGGGAATTTGCCTGTTCCGTTATAGGTCACCTTAATCTCACCCTTCTCTCCTGGCTGGATAGGTGTCTTGGTGTATTCAGGAACCGTACAGCCGCAACTGGCAACAGCCTGATTAATGACAAGGGGCTGTTCACCTACGTTGGTATAAGTGAAGGTATACGAAACTACGGGGTTCTTTTCAGAGAAAGTTCCGAAATCGTGTGTGAGTTTATCGAACTTAATCTCTGCAGGTTTCTGTGCTAGTGCAGCCGTCAATCCGCACATCAGCATCAGGGTCATAATCACAATTTTCTTCATCGTTTTTGTTGTTTAAATGAAAAATCGTGGCAAAGATACTAAAAAGAAGTGAAAAGTGAAAAGTGAAAAGTGAAAAATGTGGCTAATCAAACATTATTTTTAGTTTTTCATCTTTTTTTATTAATATTTTGTGTAATTTTGCAGCTCAAAAGGATAAAAACATAAGAATATGTATAGAAGTAAGACTTGTGGAGAGCTTCGTCTCTCGGATGCAGGCAGTGTAGTAACACTGGCAGGATGGGTACAACGCAGTCGCAAGATGGGAGGTATGACTTTCGTCGATCTGCGCGACCGTTATGGTTTGACACAGTTGGTCTTCAACGAGGCCGACGATGCAGAACTTTGTGAGCGTGCTAATAAACTGGGACGTGAGTTCTGTATTCAGGTAAAGGGTGAAGTAAGTGAGCGTCAGAGCAAGAACCCCAAGATGCCAACAGGTGACATCGAAATTCTGGTTAAAGAACTGAATATTCTCAGCGAGAGTCTCACACCTCCATTTACGATTGAAGATAATACTGATGGCGGCGATGATATCCGCATGAAATATCGTTATCTCGATCTTCGTCGTGCTGCAGTTCGTAAGAATCTTGAACTGCGTCACCGTATGACCATCCTGATTCGTAACTTCCTCGATGCTAAGGACTTCATCGAAGTAGAGACACCTATACTGATTGGTTCAACTCCTGAGGGAGCACGCGACTTTGTGGTGCCTTCTCGTATGAATCCAGGACAGTTCTATGCGCTGCCTCAGTCTCCTCAGACCTTGAAACAGTTGTTGATGGTGTCAGGTTTCGACCGTTACTTCCAGATTGCCAAGTGTTTCCGTGATGAGGATCTTCGTGCAGACCGTCAGCCTGAGTTCACACAGATCGACTGTGAGATGTCGTTTGTTGAACAGGAAGATGTGCTGCAGCTCTTCGAGGATATGGCTCGCCATCTGTTTAAAGAGGTGCGTGGTGTGGAGCTTCCTCCACTTCAGCGTATGACTTGGCATGAGGCCATGCGTCGCTTCGGATCAGATAAGCCCGATCTTCGTTTCGGCATGGAGTTCGTCGAGCTGATGGATCAGCTGAAGGGTACTGGAACTTTCCCTGTATTCAATGATGCTAACTATATCGGTGGTATCTGTGTGCCTGGTTGTGCCAACTATTCCCGTAAGCAACTCGATGAATTGACCGAGTTCGTTAAGCGTCCTCAGGTAGGTGCCAAGGGCTTGGTATATGTCAAGTTCAATGAGGATGGTACTGTTAAGTCCAGCATCGATAAGTTCTACACGCCTGAGGTCTGGGCAAAGGTTAAGGAAGCAACAGGTGCCAAGGATGGCGACCTCGTGCTGATCCTTTCTGGCGACAATGCCAATAAGACTCGTATCCAGCTCTGTACGCTCCGTCTGGAGATGGGCGATCGTCTCGGTCTTCGTGATAAGGACAACTTCGTATGTCTGTGGATTGTCGACTTCCCACTCTTTGAGTGGAGTGATGAGGAGCAGCGCCTGATGGCTACCCACCATCCCTTCACCATGCCTAATCCCGATGATATCCCTCTGTTGGATACAGCCCCAGAAAAAGTGCGAGCTGTCGCTTACGATTTTGTCTGCAATGGAGTCGAGGTTGGTGGCGGTTCTCTCCGTATCCACGATGGCAAGTTGCAGGAGAAGATGTTCCAGATTCTTGGTTTCACACCCGAGAGAGCAATGGCTCAGTTCGGCTTCCTCATCAATGCCTTCAAGTATGGTGCACCTCCTCACGCTGGTCTGGCCTTTGGTCTCGATCGTTTTGTGTCATTGATGGCAGGTCTCGACAGCATTCGCGATTGCATTGCATTCCCGAAGAATAATAGTGGTCGCGATGTGATGTTGGATGCCCCTGGTGAGTTAGACCCGAAACAACTTGAAGAACTTCAGTTGCGCATTGACTTACATCAAGAATAATTGACATTTTGCCAAAAATACTTAAATATAAATAACTTGTCTGAATAATAAGTGTTAATTTTGCACTCGAAAATAAAATAAGACATTAAACTTCAATAAGAGTATTAATTTTATAAGAACTATGGCAGAAAAGAAAGCAACAGCTAAGAAGGCTACTGAGACAAAGGCAGCCGCAGCTAAGAAAACCACAACCGTAAAGAAGGCCGCTGCTCCTAAGGCAGCTGCAAAGTCTGTATTCGCTGTAAACGCTGAGAACGCTGGTTTCAAGGCAGGAGATGTATATCAGGCACTCGCAGCAGCTGGTAAGGCTCTCGCAGTAAATGATATTGCTAAGGCTGCAAAGATTTCTGAGGAGGAGACTCTTCTCGGTCTGGGTTGGCTCTTCAAGGAGGGCAAGCTCGTTAACGATGGCGAGAAAGTTACATTGGCATAAGACAATTTAACGAATAATAGAAAAGGTCGGTAAGCACTTTACCGACCTTTTTTTCTCCAATGACATACGACAAGCAGATATTACAGATACTCATTGAGGTGGGGGAGAAGGGCATCAGTGTTCAGCAGATGTCCAAGCATATTTACAACCAGAATGTAAGTCTGTTTTATACCCCTGATTTCGAAGAAATCCGTACCTACGTCCAGCAATACTTATTGAAAAACTCCAAGTCTGATCTCTCTTTGATCGAGTCCACAGGTCAGCGTGGTTGTTACCGTCTGAACACCCAGCATAATGCCGATGCCCGCCAGTTAATCATCGAATTCCGAGAATCTCGTCAGACAGAAGAAAAAGAAGAGAAGCCCGCCGTCGACCTCTCTCTTGATTTATTTTCTTGAAGCATTCCGTTTGTAGATGCTCTCGTAAAGATCCAGCAAATGCTCTGCTGTCTGTTGCCAAGAGAAGCATTTCGCCCGTATAGGACCGATTTTCTTCTGTCGCTGATATAATGCCTCATCCTTTTCTAACTGTAGCATCTTCTCCGCTATCTCGTTAGGGTCTTCCGGATTAATCAGGATCGCCTCTGGACCTCCGATTTCTGGCATCGAAGAAGTGTTGGAGGTAATGACTGGTGTTCCGCAGGCCATAGCCTCCAATAGTGGAATGCCAAAACTCTCCCTCAGCGAAGTGTAGAGGAAGGCGAAAGCATTATTATATATATAAGGTAGATCTTTGTTTACGATATAGCCTGGCATCACTATCTGAGGGAGGATGTTTTCAATGTGGTTTCTCTCGATAATACTGCTTAGGAACGACTTGTCGAGATCTGCCATCAAGAGTTGACGCTTCACCTCCGATTTCTCCAGGTATTTCGAGTAGGCAACGAGTGTCCGTTCCGTGTTCTTCTTAGGATCCGTATTGCCAAGGAAAAAGAAGTAGCCCGATGTGTCAATGTACTTTTTGTATATCTGTTCGGTGTCGTCCAGAGGTTTGAACCATTCGTTGTAGCCATTGTAGATCATCGCGATTTTGCCTTGTGGTAAATCCAACTTCGACATGATATTGTTTTTCTCGAAGTTCGAGACCGTGATGATGCGCTTACATTTTTTGAGGATGCGTGGAACAACAAGTCTGCGATAAAACCAGCCCATATTCTGGTAGAACGATTTGTTGGCTTTGTCTCTTGGTTCCAGGAAGATAATGTCGTGTAACGTCAGGATGAGTGGAATCTTACAACGGATGGGGGCTGTGTTACTCGTGCAGTGGAGCATGTCGAGATTCAGTTCGTTGGCAGCTTTCAGAAGAGTTACCTGTTCCCAAAGCGGATAGAAGTCACCACCTATTTCCAGAATGTGCACATTCTGGGTATCCTCCAGACATCTGTCGTCACCAGGGGCAACGAACACGAAGTATTCATTCCTTGTATCTATCTTCTGAAGTTCACGAATCTCCTGCAGCACCACATAGTCCATGCCGTGCTTATTCTTGCGGAAGATTCTCTGAGCTTCAATACCGATCCTCATATCTGCTTGATGATTTTTGCAGGCACCCCAGCCACGAGCGAGTGGGGTGGCACATCCTTAGTAACAACAGCTCCTGCGGCAACAACAGAATGATTCCCGATAGTGACCCCTGGCAGAATAACGGCATTCGCACCAATCCAGATGTCATTGCCGATGGTGACAGGCTTAGTCGAAACTCCTTGCTCATCAATTCTGCTGTTTGGATTCTCAAAGTTATGATTCAGCGCCGTCACAGTAATCCCCTGTGCCAGATTCACGTGATTGCCGATAGTCACAGGGCCGATGATAGTATTGTGCAATCCCACTCGGGTGTAGTCGCCGATGATCACATCGCCCACCGCATTATTGATGCAAGCAAACGATTCCACAACCGAATAATCGCCCAAAGAGAATGTCCGATACGGAGGTGTATCCATCCGAGCAGAGCGATGAATCACCGAATGCTTCCCCCGATGTTGGTACAATGGCGCCAACAATCTGATGAACCATCGTGGTCTTGTCTCCACTTGGTTCATAATCATCCAGTCAAAGAACTTCTTCCACTTCGGATTGTTCTTGAACCTCTCCCTGAGGCCTTCGCTATTCATCCCATTTCACATTTATGACCACAAAAGTACGAATAATTTTGTATAATTCCAAATCTTATCATCTTTTTGTGCTATTTTAGCCAAAAAACGAGTGATGACTTCAGACCAATATAATTCAAATATCCAGACTTTATGGCTCTCCAAAATATGGGGAACTTGTCTTTAAAAGGTATTGTATGTCCTGTATAAAACACCTTACTCAGGGTGTATCTCGCAAACTTCTTAATAATCGGCGAATTTTGGAAATTCAAAAGTTCATCGATGACAGTGAGATAGCAGTCCAAATTCCTTTTTGTAAATCTTAGCCCCATTGTTGAGGCAGATCTGATGCGGTGTTTAATGAATGATTGTTGTTTAAGACAGTAAATTGATCCACTCCTTAACGTAAGAATGGTCGTAAACAGTTCGTCTTCATGAATGATGCCTGGGTAGAACCTGAGGCCTATACGATTCAAGTAATTGTGATTGATCAGTAAAAGCCATACAACACAATTATGTACCCTTTTGTCAAGCATCAGATTGAGTAAGTTTTCTCCATTATATTTTATGTTTTCCTCTAAGAGATGAGTCCTTTTGGTGTTCCATGATGTACGGTGTGTTTTTTCTTCTGAAAAAGATTCTCCGTCAAAGAAGATGAAGTCTGCCTCGTTCTTTTCTGCATATTCATAACAAATCCGTAAAGCATCAGGATTGTCTATGATGTCATCAGAATCCATCATATAAATGTATTTCCCTGTTGCATGTTCTAAGGCAAGGTTCCTTGCAACAGACTGGCCTTGATTCACTTGAGACAAAAGTATAATCCTTGGATCTTGTTGCTGATACTTCTGGATAATTTCCTCACTATGATCTGTAGACCCGTCATTAACAGCAATTATCTCAATATCCGAAAGCGTTTGTGATAGTAGTGATTGAAACGCCTCATCCAAATATGGTGCAACATTATATATAGGTAATATGATACTAATTTTAATCATATGCAAACATATTTTGTGCAAAAATACTAATTTTTTTACTGATTTACAAAGATATTAGTTTTTTTTTGTACTTTTGCAACGTGATGACTGTCGATAGACATTATAAGATAGTTTATTGTACACCTGCTCTGTATATGGCAGGTGGAGTCGAACGTGTTCTGACGTTAAAAGCGAATTATTTTGCTGAGCATTTCGGTTACGATATTACAATCATTCTGACAGAAGGGAAAGATAAGCCTTTTTTCTATCCTTTATCAGACAAGATTAAAGTCGTCAATCTTGATATTAATTTTGAAGAACTCTGGTCCTGTTCATTCTTAAAGAAAGTCTTTTTATATCTAAAGAAGCAACGTCTTTACAAGAAATTGTTGACATCTGAACTCATGCGAATAAGGCCTGACATAACAATCAGTCTGTTACGTCGTGAGATTAATTTCATTACAGGTGTTAAAGACGGGAGTAAAAAGATAGGCGAGCTTCATGTAAATCGCGCCAATTATCGCAATTTTGAGGCGAACGAGTCAAATTTCATAAAGAATCTATTTGCAAGATTCTGGATGAATGATCTTGTTGGACATTTGAGAAACCTTGATAAGTTTGTTGTGTTAACTGAAGAAGATAAGTCTCAGTGGCAAGAGCTATCTAATGTTGATTTCATTCCAGATCCTTTGTCTTTTCAGGTAAGCAAAACAAGTCCTCTTACTTCAAAGCGAGTCATTGCAGTAGGCCGGTATGTTTATCAGAAAGGTTTTGACCTTTTGCTACAAGCGTGGTCGATTGTCGAAAAGCATTGTCAAGATTGGGAACTGGCTATTTATGGGCAAGGCGATCGAGAAGCTTATGAACAGTTGATAAATGAATTGAAAATAGATAGGAGTCGATGTCATTTAAATGGACCTACTGATGATATCAGAAAGGAGTATCTTGACAGTTCAATTTTTGCTTTTAGTTCACGCTTTGAAGGTTTTGGGATGGTTATAGTAGAAGCAATGGCATGTGGATTACCTGTTGTGGCATTTGATTGCCCTTGTGGTCCCAAAGATATAATAACAGATGGGATTAATGGTATCCTTGTAGAAAGGGAAAATGTAGAAAGAATGGCTGAAGGCATTATATCTCTTGCCGAATCACCAGAACTTGCCAATAAATTGAAACATAGTGCTCAAAAACGTTCTCTTGATTATCATTTAGATGCCATTGCTGAAAAATGGAAGTCTTTATTTGATAGTTTGTTGTAATTTGCTTTAACGAATGAAAATATTGTTTTTAGTCTATCATGGTTTCTCGGATCATAGTGGTATTTCAAAGAAGATACACTATCAGGTAAAAGGCTTGCGCGAGAATGGTCACGAAGTTCATCTTTGCTACTATGGCTTTGCTGAGAATGGGCATCGTTGCCGATACATAGACGATGTTGTTATCAAGGATTATGGTAAAGGTATGATGGCTGCTCTGCGCCAGCGTATGAGCTATGGTTGTGTTTATGATTATTGTAAAAAAGAAAGCATAGAATTTGTTTATGCTCGCTGCTTTCAGAATGCAAATCCGTGGTTGATACATTTCTTCAAGAAATTGAAAAAAGCAGGTATCCACTCTGTGACTGAAATACCAACCTATCCGTATGATCAGGAATTTATTGGATATTCTAAACAGGAACGTTTAAAACTTAAAATTGACCAATTGTTTCGCCATAAATTGTATCAGTGTATGGATGCATTAGTAACATTTTCTGATGCACAAGAGATATTTGGTCAACGTACAATTAGAATAAGTAATGGGGTAGATTTTGACAGCATTCCCTTGCATAATTTTCAAATGTCGTCTGTCAATTCTCAGTTGCATTTGATCGGTGTGGCTGAAGTCCATGTTTGGCATGCTTTTGATAGGGTGATGGTTGGACTAGGAAAGTATAAAGGTTTTTTGCCTGTTTATTTTCATGTGGTTGGAGGCGTTCATCCAAGCCAAATGGCTAATTGCTTTCAACCCATTATAGAGAAATATCATTTACAAGACAAAGTTATTTTCCATGGTCAGTTGTTTGGCCGACAGTTAGATGAAGTTTTTAATCAGTGTCAGTTTGCCATTGGTTCTCTTGGACGGCATCGGAGTGGTATATCCGTGATAAAGACTCTGAAAAATCGTGAGTATGCGACACGCGGCTTACCTTTTATCTATAGTGAACAGGATTCTGATTTTGATAATCAGCCGTATGTTATTAAAGCTCCAGCAGACGAATCCCCTATTGATATTCAACATATTGTCGATTTTATGGATAGCTTCCAGTTTAAACCTGAGGATATACGAGTGACAGTAGAACACCTAGCTTGGAAAATACAGATGCAGAAGGTCGTGGATGATATTTCTCTTTAATGTTACATAAGATTATTAAAAGTTGATAAACATGAAGATTTTATACGCAGTAGAGGGCGTGAATTTGCCTGGAGGTTATGATAGAATTATCATAGAGAAAGCTAATTATTTGGCTGAACATGGCCTGCATGTGATAATTACTGTGGCTTCCCATGCTTTAGCAAAACCCTATTATCCCATATCCGACAAGGTCCGGCTTGTTGACTTCAATATCAACTTTCATCAGCAGTATGGACACAATCTGTTATTTAGGACTTGTTTGTATTTCATTTTGATGCGCAAATATCGTCGGGCATTAAAAGATTTACTATATGTAGAACGTCCGGATATCGTCATTACGACATTGGGCCGAGAAATTGACTTCATTACAGAACTACATGATGGCAGTGTAAAGATAGGCGAATCGCATATCGCCAAAGATTATGTACGCAACTTGCATCTCATGGAACAACGTGGATTTGTCTATCGCATGATAGCCAATTATTGGCGAAAGAAAATAGATAACAAAGTAAAAAAACTGTCAGCCTTAGTGTTGTTAACGCAGCACGATGCTAATAGTTGGAAAGAACTTGTAAAGACTGTGGTTATACCCAATTCACTGCCATTCTATCCGCCTCATGGGAGTTCCTGTGAGAACAAGCAGGTTATTTTCGTTGGGCGATTAAATGAGCAGAAAGGATTGGAGTATCTTATTGATACTTGGGCGAAAGTTCATCGGAAACATCCAGACTGGATGCTTCATATATATGGTGATGGCGAACAGAAACAGTTGCTCTCGCAAATGATAAAGGATACAGGATTAGAACATGTTGTCATCGTTCATCAGCCAACACGTTTGATAATGGAACAGTATTTAGAAAGCAGTATGCTTCTGCTGACTTCCCGTTTTGAAGGTTTTGCATTGGTTATTATCGAAGCAATGGCTTGCGGATTGCCTGTTGTCTCATTTGATTGCCCTTGGGGACCTGCTGATATCATCAAGAATGGAGAGGATGGCTTTTTGGTAGAGTACCTTAATACAGATGAGGCTGCATGCCGTGTTTGCCAATTAATCGAAGTTCCGAATCTGAGAACAGAGATGGGAACTTTGGCACGGAGAAATATTCAAAGGTATGAACGTGATGCGGTTATGCAACAATGGATAAACCTTTTTGTGAATTTACAACATTAGTGAATTCTAGCCATTTTTCTTACCATGTAAAAGAAATGGTAGAACCTTATTAATGTGTGCGGCATGTTCTGATACATAAATGTCCATGTCTTTTGTTTTAGGCCATTTTGAAAATTGAGCTCTGGCTCTAATTGTTTCATATAATCAATAACTTGGAACTGAGTTGATAGCTCCTTAATATGCCCATAGGTAGTAGAACTAATTAAACGATAAAAATATGCATAGGTTATGTCTATTTGTTTCAGTCTTGAAATTGTTGAAAGATTGTTGATTTTTGTATAACTCCAGATTGTTTTTATGGCTATACAGAGGTCTTGAGCCTTTTTTAATGTAAAAAACATTGTCGTTTGTGAAGGGTTTCCCCATCTATAAATGATAAATGGCCATTGGGCTTTGATACAATTATTTGCTTTCAGATAACATTCATTGGCAAAAGGGACATCCTGAGATACAATACCACTAATAAAGGATATATTATAAGACCGAAGGAAGTCGTTTCTGTATAAATTTCTCCAAATATTACGACAATACTCTTCTTTTAGAAAATCTTCGCCAGATAGTTCTTCTATGATGAGTTCCTCTTTCTTGTCCTGAACAGAATCTGTTAAAAAGTTCTCTATTTCATCATTGCTCATCTGTAGGTAATCAGCTGTCACGACCTCTGCTTTGGTCTCTATGGCTTTTTCAAGTAAGATTTTGACGCTGTTGTCAATAAGTAAATCATCAGAATCTATCATGAGGACATATTCACCTTTAGCTTGAGCCAGACCGTTATTTCGAGCAACAGATAAGCCTTGGTTTTCTTGGTTAATAACAATAATATTATGATGTTGCTGTATGATGTCAGCAATCATCTCCATGCTATGGTCTTTTGTGCCGTCATTTACAATGATAAGCTCAAACCTGTTTTCATCTAGTCCTTGGCGATAGATACTCTCTATACATGTTCTAACGTATCTTTCAACGTTGTACACGGGGACAATAACACTTAAGTCTATCATAGAATGACTCAATTGGGGATAAGACATTTCTTGTAAATTTGTTGCAAAGATACTTTTTTTTTTCAATATAGATTATTTTTTATTGTTTTTTTTTGAGACAATTTATTTTTTTTGTATCTTTGTAGCTGAATCGTTGGTTAATTATGATAAATGTATCTTATATTATACCTATATATAACGTAGAACAATATGTACACCGTTGTTTTATGTCGTTATTGACTCAGGGATCAGCTGGAGCAAATATTGAATGTGTTTTTGTTGACGATTGTAGTCCAGATAAAAGTATGAATATTGTGAATCAGATTATTTCAGATTATAAAGGCAATATTCAATTCAAGGTTTTGACTCATGATAAAAATCGTGGTTTGTCTGCGGCCCGAAATACTGGTCTTAAACATGCCACTGGTGATTACATCTTCTTTGTAGACTCAGATGACTATCTGATGCCTGATAGTTTGCAATATTTATTGGGTTATTTGAAAGAGAACCCTGATGTGGAAATGGTGATAGGGAATGCTAAAAATAGCAAAGATAATAGTCTTTTGATTCATCATATCCAGGCACCATTGTTGATAAATGATTGTAATGTGTCTTTCCAGCGTATGCTCCGCCATCAAATATATCTTTATGCATGGAATAAGTTGATAAGGCGAGATTTTTTAGTTAAACACCATATATTATTTGAAGAGGGAATACTTTATGAAGATCAATGTTGGTCGTATGAATTATTTTCTCATGTTTCATCTGTTTTGCTTTTGCCGAAAGTTACTTATGTATACGAAAATAATCCAATGTCGATTGTCAATACTTCGTTTACTCCAGAACGATCAGACTTGGTGCTAAAAAGTTATGCTATTGGTATAAGTAAAATGTTGGACATGCCGCCTGTCCCTGGAAAATATAAAACAAACATGGCTGTAGACTACTTGCTGTTTATGATGTATTATATGATGAATGGTGTTGATGTACTACTTCGTTGCCCTGTATCTGAAGCTACAGCTTGCTTTTTTAAGAATGTAAGGAAGAGATTTCTTGCTCGATCTGTAAAATATGGGCGTCTGATAATTTCTATTTTTATCCTTCTCTTATTTCCACCTTTTTGTTATGTGCTGAAGCTTCGTATGTTTCGCCAGCATTATTATGATTTAGATAAAATAGTTAATAGACTATGTCATTTAGCTGATTTTATGCATCGAAAGAATAGAATATGAAACTACTTTACTTCAGCCCGTTATTGTCTACTTGTGGTGGTCAAGAACGAACTTTATTAGATAAGGCCAATTATTTAGTTGGTCAAGGACATGATGTGTTATTTGTCACTTATGAGCATGAAGGAAGGATAGCTTATCCAATGGATCCCTTAATAAAACATGTGGATTTGAAATGCCATGTCTTTAGGTTATACAAAGATGCCGTTTATCTTAGGTTTTGGAGATTTCTGAAATTGAAATTTACATTTCGGAAGCAAATGAGTGATGTTATATCGTTTTTTCATCCAGATGTCATTGATATAGCTATTCCGAATACAGAGAATTTTCTATGTGACGTAATGGCAGTGGCAAAGAATGTCCCTATTGTTATTGAGTCGCACTTAGCTATGGGCTATCAAGTTATTAAACGTGGCAAAACGGAGACGTGGCTGTACAAATTCTTTAATCCGCAAAGAGCAGTCTGTCATGCAGACTTATTTGTTAGTTTGACAGAGGGGGATGCTGCTTGTTGGCGGCAAATTGGAGTAAAACATCTGAAAATAATACCAAATCCTGTTACATTCTATCCTGATTTTTTGCAAAATGTAAAAAAGAAAGAAGGACGTATTATTTGTGTTGGGCGCTTGACACCTCAGAAGCGTTTTGATCGTCTGATAGATGCGTTTTCTCTCATAGCAGTAAGGTATCCTGATTGGCATATAACTATCTTTGGTGAGGGTGAGGATAAAGAAAAACTTCAAAAACAAATAGCTGTTAGAAACTTGGATAATCGTATTTTTCTGAATCCTCCAACAAAAGATATATATTCACATTATATGAGTAGCCAGTTCATGGTCTTAAGTTCTGATTTTGAGGGCTTTGGATTAGTAATTGTAGAAGCAATGGCATGTGGTATTCCTGTTGTAACAACAGATTGTCCTTTTGGACCATCTGAAATAATTGAAGACGGAAAATCTGGGTTACTTGCAAAGATGGATGTTAAAGATTTGGCAGATAAGATGGAGTGGATGATGACACATGACGAAGAACGGAGACTTATGGGGATAAATGCGCATCAGGCGGCAGCTCGTTTCCGGAAAGAGACAATCATGCCCCAATGGGAAGAAGCGTATTTGAGTGTAATTAAATCATAGGATATGGCAAATTGGTATGATAAATATTTGGCCATTTATGGGAAGCCATTTTGTGAAGTTCCGCAAGATGTCATAGATGGTACTCGCAAACGTCTATCAGCGTTACAGAGTGAAGAACCTTTAGCTTCAATCGTTGTCATCGCTTATAATGAAGAGACGCATTTACAAGCTTGTCTTTGGGCAATCAGTGAGATCAAGTGTAAATACCCCGTCGAGATTATCGGTGTTGATAATGATTCTAAGGATCGTACGGCGGAAATCTTCGAAAAGTCAGGTATACCTTATTATACTGAGTATCAGCATTCTTGTGGCTATGCTCGTCGTTGTGGTTTGCAACATTCCAAAGGAAAGTATTATTTTGATGTAGATAGTGATACGCTTTATCCACCGCAGTATTACGAGTTGATGATAGAGCAGTTGATGAAACCTGGAATTGTAGCTGTATCTGCCACATGGAGTTATTTCCCTGATGCCAATCATAGTAGACTTGGGCTAAGAATGTTCGAATTGTGCCGAGATTTGTTCTTATGGATTCAACACTTTAAACGGCCGGAATTGAGTGTTCGAGGACTCGTTTTTGCTTACAACGCCGACTATGGTCGGAAGGAAGAATACCGAGTTGATATAATCCGTGGTGAAGATGGCTCAATGGCTTTGTCTTTGAAAAAGTATGGAAAGATTAAGTTTGTTCGTGATAGTCGTTGTAAAGCCATTACTGGTTATGGCACAATCGGCAGTCAATCACTTTGGCAGAGTTTTGTTAATCATGTAAAGATTCAGGGCAAGGGCATAACTCGCATTTTCCATTCGACGAATCATTATGAAGACTCTGAAGATAATTTAGTAAAGCCTAATTGCTAGGGTATAGAAAAAGAGTTACTTAATAGGTAGTCAAACTGATAGCACCAGTTGTGTAGGGCGTATGTCTTACCCATAATTTCAACAATCTTCGTGGCTCCTTGGGAATCACGAAGATTTCCTCTTGGTCCAATATCCCAACCGTTTTTCCAAAACTCGCCATTTACTGCATAACGTATTTTGCATCCAATAGGAGATTCTTTGCATTTTAAAATAACAGTATCATCAATCAACTTGATTTCAGAAATAATGTCAACATGGTCTTTCCGAATAACATTAAAACCATAATTGCTTACTTTCTTGACGGATACTGTGTCAAAGCATAAAGGTGGATATGGTACATTAAAATGGATATGGACCTCATTATCTTGGATTTCTGTTTTGATGGGAATTACTCCAATACAGCGTTTCTCATGATGCAACAAATCAAGAACGACTTCAGCGACAAGACTTCCAAACCTTTTCTGACTAAGTCCATCGGGGTGTAAAGATTCATTTACAAATGAATAAGGATACATAGGACCACTGGCCCAGAACAAAGTGTCATCTTTGATAAGTTCCATTTGGGCTTGCGGTGTCTGGGCTTCTGTGCCATTGTAATTATTTAGTTTATATCTTTTCCCTTTAGTAACAATATTTGTTTGGTAGCATATAATACGAATGTCATTAGTTTGGTGCGTAATATTTTTGATATCGGTGTTGAAGTCTTGACACATCTGTTTAAATAAAGACTTGTAATCTGTTTCTGGATAATCTGCTATATCCGATTCTCCCTGCATCCAGCAGATTGCTGGAAGGTTAAACTTCCATCCTTTGTCTTGAGCATGGCTATAAGCACAGGATATTTCTTCTAAGAATTTGTTGTAGGGAGAAGATCCTTTCATCAGGTTCTTGATTGGTTGCGTTCCAAGCCCACCAGGGAATATACATATGATAGTATCTTTCCCCGTTTTAGAAGCGAGGGATTCGGCCATACCATAGATAGATAATTCAAAAGATCGTTTGTCATAGTGAAGAAGTCTTTTGATATATTGCTTCATCCAACTGGTTGGATCAAAATATCCGTATGTGTAATCTAATCGTTCCGTAACAATCCTATCGTCATATTTAATGCGCAGAGAATCGAAATTGGTTATACGTATAGCTTCCTCACCGAGTGCATAGCTTTGTCCGTAAACAGGAACACAGATGACAGTCTTTTGACCATAATCAATATTATTCTCCTTTATATAATAATAGGTATAGAAACATAGAAAAAGGATAATTGCTATAATAATTGATCTGTTGATGTACCTCATATTTATTTGATTTTTAGTGCAAAAATACAAAAAAAAAGAGATAATCCAGAACTTCTTGACACATTATTTTATAATTTCAATATTATTTTGTATTTTTGCACCAAACTATAGTGTAAATGAAATCCCTAAGAGAATTAAAAAAGTTGGCAAGAGAGGTATCGAATGCACCTAAGCTCAAAGTAGCATTACTTGGTGATACAGCTACTCAATTGCTTGTGACTTCAATAAAAGGTGAGGCCGTAGATAGAGGGCTGTCACTGGATATATTTGAAGGAGAATATAATCAGGTTGAGCGACAATTAATGGCTCCAACTAGTGAATTATATGAGTATGATGCTGAAATAGTCATCATATTTCAGTCTACTCATAAGTTGGGCGAGTATCACAGTTCGCTAGCGATCGACAAACAAGAACATCTGGCTGATGAGAGACTCTCGTTCATTTCCTCTTTATGTGAGAATCCTTCTTTTGCAAATAAGAAGATCATTTATTTCAATTATCCTGAGATAGAAGATACTGTCTTTGGTAGTTATGCAAATAAAGTTGAATCGTCTTTCTCCTTCCAAGTTCGTAAGTTGAATTATGAATTGATGAAGTTGTCCTGTCAATACCCAAATTTGTTTATTTGTGATATTGCAGGTTTGCAGAATATGTTTGGCAGACGTTTTATGTTTGCTCCCAATGTTTATATGACGACGGAGATGGTGCTCAGTGTCAACGCGCTTCCCTATGTGGCATCAAGGGTAGTAGATATTATTGCAGCCATCAAAGGCCAATTTAAGAAATGTCTAATTTTGGATTTAGACAATACAGTCTGGGGAGGTGTGATAGGTGATGATGGAATTGAAGGTATAGAATTAGGACATGGCTTAGGCATCGGAAAGGCTTTCACTGAATTCCAGATGTGGGTTAAAAAACTGAAACAGCGTGGGGTCATTATCTGTGTGGCTTCTAAGAATAATGAAGAGACTGCCAAAGAACCATTTGAAAAGCATCCTGACATGGTCCTGAAACTTGATGACATTGCTGTGTTCCAAGCCAATTGGGAAACGAAGGTAGATAATATCAGAACCATTCAGAGTATTCTGAACATTGGATTTGATTCTATGGTATTCTTAGATGATAATCCTTTCGAACGGAATATGGTTCGTGAGAATATTCCTGGTATTACAGTTCCAGAACTTCCTGACGATCCAGCCATGTATTTGGAGTATCTATACTCGCTGAATTTGTTTGAAACTGCATCATATAGTAATGCTGATAAAGATCGCACCAAGCAATATCAGGTTGAGGCTAAGCGCGTGTCTCTCTCTAAATCTTTCACGAACGAGGCTGATTTCTTGAAGTCTCTGAATATGGTCTCAAAAGTTAGTGGTTTTACTAAGTTTAACACACCTCGTGTGGCTCAACTTTCTCAGCGTAGTAATCAATTTAATCTTCGCACGATTAGATACTCGGAAGCTGATATTGAGTCGATGGCTAAAGACTCAGATGTTATTGCCTTGAGTTTCACATTAGAGGATAAATTTGGAGATAATGGACTTATTGCTGTTGTCATCATGAAGCAGCAGGATGTAGAAACTCTTTTTGTTGATACTTGGTTTATGAGTTGTCGTGTTTTGAAGCGAGGTGTGGAGAACTTCACATTGAACACAATGGTGGAGTATGCAAAAGAGAAGGGTTATAAGAGAATATTTGGAGAATATATTCCAACCCCGAAAAATAAAATGGTAGAACATCATTATCCAAATTTAGGTTTTGCAAAGTTGGAGCCTGAATCTTATCTGTATGTCTTAGATTTGGATAGTTATTCGCCACGTGAATGTTATATCACTAAACGAGAAGAATTATGAATCAGAATTATGTTGTTGAGCACATTGGCTATGTGACAAAGAATATAGAAAAGACAGCCAATACTTTTCGGGTGTTTGGCTATGTTGCAGAGAACACTGTCAATGATGATACACAAAAAACGCGTATCTGCTTTTTGAGGAAAGAAGGTGATGTATCCATAGAATTGGTAGAACCATATCCTGAGAACGAGACGATGTTAAAGATGTTGAAGAAAGGTGCTACTCCCTATCATACATGTTATACTGTCCCTGATGTTCAGGAAGCTTATACCCAATTGAAGGAGCTAGGTTTTACGCCATTATTCACTCCCGTAGAGGCCCCAGCTTTTGACAATAGACTGATTTGTTATTTCTGGAAAAACGATATTGGTCTTATAGAGGTCGTGGAACAAGAAAAAGGTGAGTAATGACACTCACCTTTTTAGTTCTTTACAAATAATCTTTGAATATAATTCTGCACCATCCCTATTGAGGTGTCCAAAATCATAGAATAATTCTGCATGGCCAACAAATGCAGAATCGTTATAATGATCAATAAATGGTACGTGATACTTTGTTGCTAATTCTCTGGGTATTTTGTAAACATCTTCTTTAGAACAAACATACATTGGTGATACAATCAATGAGAGTTGAATGTTTTTTTGCTGGCAGTCTTTGATGAATCTTTCTAATAAGTCTACTCGCTCTTGATCTACAGGGAATGGGTATTCTTCCGCTTTGATGCCAGTGGTGTCTAAAACACCATATAGCGGTTTCCATCCTTTCAACTTTCTGTCCATTGATCCTAACTTTCCAGTTATGAGATTTGGGAAATTGCCAGTGTATCTGTAGACCCATGAGATTTGATATGGCCAGTATTTTCCTGATAGTTTTAACATTTCATCGCATGCGTTACTCATGCCACAATATGGTGCTAACGATCCTGCTCTTTCTTTTCCAGAATAGGGAGTACTTAGGAAATCACAAGGATGAATCTCGAAGACTATCTCCTTGGGAGTGTATCGGGAAAGGATATTCCCTAATAGACCATAATGGAAATAGATATTCTTAATGCCCCAGTCTGCGGCATTATAGCAAGTCATACCAAATTCCTTTTCAAATATCGAAGGTACATAGTGGTGTAAACATCTGGAGCTGCCCATGAATAACAATGAGTCACGCGTGCTTTCATTTGAATAGCTGATTTTGTATTCATCCGTGGCATTCGAAATTCGATATAGATAGCCCAAGCCCAAGCCAAAGATTCTGTCTATTATGAAAAACAGACAGATGACGATCATAATATGTAGTAATAGCTTCTTCATCTTAGAATTGGAAATAGATAAACTGGTTATTGTCAAATATGCCAAAAAGTAAAATGCAGATGATTTCTACTGTGACGGTCAATTCACATCGCCAGCGTTCAGCCCATGTTGGCAGATTGATCTTTTTCTTTGGGAACCACTCTTCTTGTATGTCCACATAGATGAGGGCTATAGAACAGATGGCAGCATTAACCATTGTAGACATATCTGTAAACAACCCTCCATTCCAGTGGGAGAAAATGCTTCCCCAGACGTGGAGGAACTCTGTCATATTAGCAGAATGGAATAACATCAAACCGAATGTCACCACAAAATATATACCCACCATCTTGAAAACGTATGGCATTTGGGGCCATCCTTTGGCATTAACTTCTATACTTCTCTTTTTGAAGAACTGACCGCTTACCATCAGAGGTATGTACCAAAGTCCATGATAGATACCAAAGAGCAGAAATGTCCAGTTGGCACCATGCCACATGCCAATAAAAGTCATGTTTAGCATAATGGCAATAATGGTGCCGTTGACTCCCTTCTTTCTGAATTTGATATTCAGTGGCAGGAACACATAGTCCGTCAGCCAGCTGGTCAGCGACATATGCCAACGGCTCCAATAGCCCGCAATGTCAGTCACGAAGAATGGGCGTTTGAAGTTCTCTGCCACCTTAAAACCCAGTATCAATGCTACACCGATAGCCATTTCACTGTATCCTGCAAAATCTGCATACATCTGGAATGGATAGAGTAGGGAGGCAAAGATAATAGATATAGCAGAGTGATGCTCGTAATTGTTCCAAATGGCACTGACATAGATATCCAGACGGTCTGCAATGCACATTTTCAGGAACATACCCCATAAAACTCTTCTGAATCCTATCAGGAAATTATCTGGATTGAATAGTCTAACCTGATTAACTTGTTTGAGGAAAGGCTTAGGACGATCAATAGGACCAGAAAGAATTGTTGGGAAAAATGCGATGAAGTTAGCAAAACTTATCGCATTGCTCTCTGGCATGATTTTCCCATTGTAGATATCCAGGACATAGCTCATCAGTTTGAATGTAAAGAAACTGAGACCAATGGGAACTACTAGGTGTAATGCTGTCCAACTCAGATGGAAGCCAAGCAAAGAGGCAAATGAGGCTACAGACTCAGCAAAGAAATTGAGATACTTGAAATAGAAGAGTGCTCCAATGCCAATAACCACTCCTACGTTTGTAACAATGGCTGCTCTTCGTTCATTCTCTTTGTCTAAGTAGTAGGCAACTCCCTTCCCAAGTAGCCAGAAAGCAAGTGTTAAGATGACGAGCAGAAGTGTCATCTTAATATCTACCTGAGAATAAAACCAGTATGAACTTAGGAGCAGAAAAGTATTCTGTAATTCTTTCTTCTGTTGGCACAGATAATATATGACCAATACAATCAGAAAGAACCACAAGAAGGCCAGGGAGTTGACAACCATAAGTAATTAAACTTTCTTTTGGATACTATCAATCAAATCGCCTACATTGTCCCATGACAGGATCTCACGGGATTTGAACTCAATGCCGAATGCCTCCTCCATAGCTGCCACCAACTGGACATGGCTGAGTGAGTCCCAACCGTCCACATCGTCTGCCGTTGTTTCATCTGTCAGCACGAGGTTTTCTTTCTCTAACTCTTCACGGAAGATGTCTTGTACTTTTGCCAAAATTTCATTTCTTTCCATATTAACTATGTATGATGGTTTTTATTATGCAAAATTAGTAAAAACGCAGCAATTATCCAAATTATATTGCTCTTTTCTTTCCAAATAATGATTATATGTGTTATAAAACCTATTCAATGGGCATGTCAAATTGGTAACACCAATTATAAACTGGATAATCTTTCTCTAGGATTTTGATTGATAGCGAATCTCCTTGAGAGTCGCGAAGATTCCCTCGTGGGCCATGTAAACGCCCACTTTTCATATACTCCCCATTGACAGCATAACGGACACGGCATTTATGGGCTGGCTCTGAACATCTGATATGTATCTTGTTGCCATTCAGAGATGTGGCCTGTGCAATATTGCGATTGTCAGGTGTAATGACGCTAAATCCGAAACATTCCGCCTTAGCTACTTGAATAGTGTCAATAACTAAAGGTGGAGATGGCACTTGAAAATCAATCACAATCTCCGTGTCATGGCATTTGGCTTTTACGGGCAAGAGCCCACGTTTGTTTTTCTGATTCTTTATGATGTCCAAAGCTGTTAATGCGACAAGTACACCATGTCTTTTTTGCCCCAATCCATCAATATGTATAATCTCATTAACACAATCGTACGGATAGACGGGACCGCTTGCATGGAACGCAGGATTATCACGGACTAACTCGAGTTGGGTTTGAGGCACTTCTGTCTCAATACAATGATATGCCAATGGATTAAAATACTTGGCTCTTGTGATGGCATTTGTCTGGTAACAGATAATTCCGATGTCCTTTTGCTGCTTTGTGATAAGTTTGACATCATTGTTGATGTCTTTTGTAAATTGAAGTAGTAGTTCCCGGTAGTTGGTGCCAGGGTAGCTGTTGACGTCAGTTTCACCTTGCATCCAGCAAAGAGCGGGAATCTCAAATGACCACCCTTTTTCTGTAGCAGACTGATAAGCAGTTTTTATATCATGTAGTAATTTCTTATATGGCTCAGTGCTTTTTCCTAAATGAGAAATGATTGTACCATCAGATCCTCCGGGGAAGATGCAAATGAGCGTATCTTTTCCTGTCTTATTAGCAAGATATTGGGCCATGCCATATGAAGTCAGCTCATAGGCGTGTTTTTGGTAGTGAAATATTTTCTGGATAAATAGTTTCAACTCGTTGAGGTTGTAATAGCCGAACTGATGATCCATGTTCTCTGTAACAATCCGCCCATCGGCATAGTTTGCCAATGAGTCCAAATTCGTTATTCTGCCAGCATCGATACCCAAAGCTAGGCTTTGACCATAGACGGGAATACAAATGACAGTTTTGGATTCATCAAAGTTTTGGCAGGATAGAAATACCCCAATAGCCAATAAGATTATGATATATTTCTCTTTCATGGATGCAAAGTTACATAAAATCAATGAAATCTTTTGCTTTATCACTTTTTTTTTCTACTTTTGCATGAAAATAACAAAAGTCATGAAAAGGGAAAGTAATTTTGAAGTCATGAGGACTTTGGCTATGTTTTTCATTGTCGTATATCATTGCCTGACTCATGGAGTGGGAGGGGGATATGGATTTAGTACTGCCCAGCCTGTTTCACTCTCAAATTTACTATTCTCTGATTTTATGCTTGTGTTTAGTAGCATTGCTGTAAACCTTTATGTGATGATTTCTGGTTATTTTCTGATTGATCTGAATTTTAAGCTGAGCAGAATCGTTAGAACTTGGGTAATTTCCTGTTTTTATTTGTTTTTCATTTCTTTATTATTTATATCCTTAGGTTTGAAACCATTTAGCATTGTCACCATCGGTAAGAGCTTTTTCCCATTAAGTACTGACGCCTACTGGTTTGTTACTCAGTATATCGGGCTTCTCATCCTTTCTCCTTTCCTGGCAATTATGCTTAAACAACTGGCGTATAGGCAATATGTAGGTCTGTTGATTGGAGGCGCTTTTATTTGTATGGCTATTATTCCTGATTTTCCATTGGGGAAAAGGTTTCATGTAGCTCATGGTAACTCTCTACTTAGTTTTTCCTATTTATTTGTTGTGGCAGGTTTTGTCAAACATCATTTGGACCAAATGCCCCCCAAGAAACTTATGGCCGCAATATCAGTGATAGTTTTATTAACTTTTGCGTGTGAGTTATTTGTCGGATCTCAGCAAGGTATCTCACATCTTATTTGGTTTGATTATAATGGTCTGCCTTTTATCCTTTCCGTTCTCATTTTTATTCTCGTTAAACAGACTAAAGTCTCAGACAATGGGGCGTTGAATAGCTTGGTTGGGCTTGCACCTTATACATTTGGTGTATATCTGATTCACGATCATTTGTTTGTCCGTGAATGGTTATGGAAGACTCTCTCTCTTACTTCTCAATGTAAGGAATGGTTGTTTCCTTTAATTGTATTAGGTGTATGTTTAATGATCTTCCTTCTCTGTTCATTGATAGAGGCAATTAGAAAGAAAGTATTTGCAATTTTAGGGTTTGATAATTATATTGCCAAAACAGACAATTGGCGTTTTACTCGTATTTGAAATTGAAACCTATTTCTTTGGCGATTCTCAGTATCTCACGTGTTTTCTTTTCGGAGAAAGAGCTTGGTATTGATGAATGAGTGCCAAAAATGACAAAAGCCTTTCTGTCATAGGCTTTTTGTAGCATCTGTCGCATTTTCTCTATATCAGTATTCGGCCCTATTCCTATTCGGCCATATTGGAATACGTGGCGATCAGGGTTGATTAGTGAGGCTCCAGAAATCATCTTACATCCTTGTTGCGCAATTACTTTCCGAATAGTTCTGTTGTTGCATCCATGTGGTGGAATGATAATTTTTAGGATTCTCATTGTGTCAAACCCTTGTTCATGGAGTCTCTGATAACTCTTTTGAATATCGGCTTCTATTTGTGATGCGTCCCAATTCCACCATCGCTCATGGCGTAGGCCATGCAATATGATGCCAGCCCCATGACGTTGCCAAGAAACTAACGAGTCTGCCACTTCGGGCTCCATCCTATCAGCGATAACCGCAAAATTAGGCGGGATCCCTATGGAGTCCGCTATCTCCTTCACCTTGAATACTCCAATAGTACTGTCGTCATCTATCCACATGGCATAGGCTTTAGTGTCTTTGGATGGCCCATGCAAAAAGTCCAGAAATCCAATATAAATGGTTTGCTTACTTAATACGCTGCCAATAATGGGAATCCGTGGCCATAAAGTTGCCGCTATGATAATGATGATCGCGAGTGCAGCAAGTTGAAATACCATTTTCTTCATTTTTTTCATTATGGCGTTTTATCCCTAAAATAGTTACTGTTAATTATCAAGTCAGATATTTCTTGGATTTTATCAGTGACAGAGTTCTTGTAATCCTTATTCAGAAGCGTATGGCCCAACCCGCGCCATTTGCTATCAATGCCCATCACATCTAAGATGGTGGTATAGACGTCCAGTTGATTACATTCCCCAGACCACGCTGTGGCATTATCAATACCTCCATTAATAATATAAATAGGTATCTCAGGTTTGACAATTCCTTCCATATCTATATAACCTGGACGCGCATCATGGTCTGAGGCTATGACAATCAGGCTGTTGTCATAGATCCCTTTTTCTTTCAAGAAATCAATGTATTTTCCAATCTGCATATCTGTAAAATGACAGTTGGTCAGATAGTTCTTGTATTTTTGAGGAAGGTTTTTGTCTGTTAGGTGAAATCCGTGTTCAACGAATGAACCGTATGGTTGGTGCATGGAGAACGTTAATATCAATGACATGAAGGGGCTGGTAATCGTCTGGTCTATTGAAGTGGCGTATGAGAATATTTTTTCGTCATCAAGGTAGTCACCATTTTCGAATTCTTTCATGATTTCATGATAGTCCAAAGTGGAATAGAGCTTCTCAAAACCATAGGCATCAGACATTCCCTGCTGTTCCCAAAGTGTGGGATTGGTGGGTATGAGTGTATATGATGTGGAGTTCGGAAATATTCTCTTTACTTGTTCTGGTAGACCAAAAATTTGATTATTCTTGGCTTTTGTTACTGTAATCTCGGCATGCAGAGGCAGGAGGCCAGCCATGTAGATAAGTTGTCCGTCTGATGATTCTCCAATTGCCACATTGGGTTGCATATGACCATTAAAATAGGTATTGCTGTCATGTTTCAGACGATTCAAGTTTGGGGTGATCTCTTGGTCATCAACGACCAAGTCCGACGATACCGATAGGTATGACTCTACGAGTATAAAGATGATGTTCTTGATATTTTCAGGCGCTGTCCGTCCTGTTACTCTTAGTTGATGGTTGGTATATTCCATCTCGATTTCCCTCTTTTGTTCTTCTGTCAGTTCAATTTTACCTCCCTCAAAGAGATAGTCAATAAATAGAGTCCTCAAAGAGCCACGGTGGAAGACTGTCCAATTGGGCCACATCGCATCTAATTTTGGTGATTTATATATAGTTTGGATTAATACGCCTTTAATGGTCTTTTGGGGGTGAAACAAGTAGGAAACATGGACAGCAATTCCCATGCTTAATGCAACAAACCAGATAAGGCCGATTGTCTTTAAACTACAGGTATTGATGTCTGTATGTCTGGCTCTATGATAGAAAATGCAAAAGATGACTGCCATCAGAGGATAGAAAATGTCTATGGGTTTGATTCCGGCAAGCATACTGTCAATCATGAAGTCATCTGCTAGATTACCGGCCTGCCCAAGAGCTGATTTTAATATGTATTGGTTGAAAAAGCGGGAATATAGAGTGTTGCAGAATGACCAAATTAAGGTAATGATAAATGTAATACATAGGCTTGTCCTAAGCCTTCTGAAAGTAAACAGCCATACAAGACCAAATATAATGGTTATGTCAAGTAGACTGGCGACGAGATTATCAAAATATGATGTTTTGAGACAGGCAGATTCTAGTGATATCGTGAATAGAATCTGGTAGTGCATGAATAGCAAATTTGCCAGAGACATCATGAATAGTAATAGAAACGCCAAGTTAATGTATTTATTTATTCTCATCATCTTCTTTATTGTTTTTTGTGTGCAAATATATATTAAATAATTGTTATTTCCAAATTTTGCTTTCTTTATTCTTGAATAAAGTTACTAATTTGGCTACAAGCAATGATATAGCCAACGTGAGTGAGGCATATATAATAATGCTCCAGCTACCCCAATATTGTGAGATAGGTAAAGTCACCTCTCTGACAATAGGATGAACAATCAGAATATATAGAGAGATGTCGCCAATTACTTTCACTTTCTCCCAAACAAAGGAGGGAATAAACTTGACGAAGGCGATACCCATCAATAGTACTACAACGGGAGTCATCAACCATAGATAATAGTTTCGTCCGCACAGAATTAAGCATGGTAGCAGACAAATGAAAACCACAGAAGCTTTTGCCCTTACAGAAAAGTAGCGAATATATGATGGAAATCTGGCCGCAAGAACACCCAGTGCCAATGGTGTCATCCATCCCACTACATTGTATTTCGTCCATATCAGGATTCTGTGAGTATCATAAATTAGCAGTCCCATAAAGACAATAGAAATCATGGTAATCCCTATCATATATTTGAGAGACCTCCGATGGATGATAAATAGATATAACAAATACAATTGCATGGTCATACCAAAATACCAATAGGGTCCAGGAGTGATATTCTGCTCATAAGGATAAATCAGATTTAAAAGCATCGTACATTGGAAAATGAAACGTGCTATGGAAAAATGTATGTTCCCATCTCTAATTAAAATAACTGCTATATAAGCCAATGTACCATATAGAAGTGGGAAAAACAATTTCCTATAATGAAATCCTAAATAATTTTTCCATTTAATTTGTACATGGTCGTTATATTTCAATGCCAATCCATAACCACTTAAAAAAACAAATATTGGCACCCCCAAATGCCCCCAATAGGAAAAAAAGTGTATCAAAAAATCGGAAGAAAATAGCACATTCCAGAAATTGTTATCATTATCAAGATGATATGCAAATTCATTCTCTTGAGCAGCACCGGGGAGCTTATGGGCGTAATTATGAATCATAATACATATGATTGCAATACAACGCAAAGCAGAACATTCTATTCTTCTCATCCTTAGATTGTATATTTTGTTTGTCACTGATACACCCTCACGTAATCAATGTAATATCTGAGGGGGAACTGGCTGTCGTCGGGATCGCCGCCGTTGGAGCCGATGGCAAGATTCAGTAGGAGATAATGCTTGAAACCTACGACATCGTTGGCGAAGGGATTCTCGTGATTGCCATCATATCCTTGGTTGAAGGTCTTCGAGAGATCGATTTCGTTCAGCAGTTCATCATCGAGGTAGATGCGAATGAACTCCTTGTCCCAGTCCATGCGCCAGATGTGGAACTTGTCTGCCCAATAGGGATCCTTCTCCGTGAAATGCGTGAAGGGAATCACGGCAGAATCCCAAACACCTTTCCATCGTTCAGGCGACCCCCAGCAGGCATTGGCGAGAATCGACGGCTGACCGTCCTTGATATAATACTCCATGATGTCGATCTCGCCATTATTCGGCCATTCCCACTTGTTGCCCAGCAGCCAGATGGCAGGCCAGGCACCTGAAGCCACAGGAATCTTCGCCCGGATTTCGAAACGTCCGTAAAGGAACTGTTGGCTAAACTGAGTCTTTAAGCAGCTCGACGTGTAGCGGATAAACTCACGATTCTTGCGCCAATCGCTGCTACCCGCCTCGTAATGGGGATTGATGAAGAAGCCTTTCTTTGCCTCAATCACCAGACAGCCGTCTTTCACCTTGGCATTCTGCGACTGATACCACTGCAATTCCTCATTGCGCACGAAACCAGATTCGTAACTCCACTCCGTCGAAGGCTCGCCCTCAACATCAAACTCATCACTCCACACCAGCTGGTACTCCTTCTCCTGAGCTGACAAGCTATAAGCAAAGCCCATTATGAGCAAAATCGACACAAAAATCCTATTCATACCTTTTATTTATAAAATTTGCATACACTGCATACACTAAGCGTTTATCTATCTGATATACAGGCTGTTCAATTGGTGTATCCAGATGAAATGTTAGTGTAACCAACACTCCTTATTCCTTCTTTTTTACCAGATATTGCTTACCAACACCCATTCTCCGATGCTGAAGTTCTGGCATATTCCAGAGGTATCGCCCAAAGGCAGAGACCCCATTGGCCTTGAGACCAGAGCCTGCAATCAGACGAAGCTGGTCATAGATGGCTGTAGGCGAGAGCCACTTACCATCCGTCTCATCCACCGCAGGCTGATAGTACTCGTTGAAATACTGAATAGCAGGAGGCGTCACCTGATACTGGCGATTGTGCGCCATGATCTCCTGCACCTCCTCGGCACTGAACCACCAGTCCATCTCCCTGTTGAGCACCATGTTATATGCCTGCCCATAGAGAGCCTCGTAGTTTGGTTTATAGTCTGTATCGACAGGAGCAGTCAGGCTCACGCAGATGAATCGCCTGCTGCCAGAGGGATCGCTCAGCACATTCGTCTCATTCGTCGTCGCGATGAAAGAGGCATACCGCTTGAACTCTTCGACATGCTTGCCGTATGGACGCTTGATCTTCACGTTGGGCAGCTGGATGACATTCTTCAGGAATCCTTCCTGCAATTTCGGACTAATGGAATTGAACTCGTCGAGATTGATGAGCAGAAAGTTGTGCATCGCCTGTAGCGTCGTGCGTTTCTCGCTCACATCGAGGTTCTCGAGGAATCCCCATCTGAGTTGCTTAGGCAGAATCATGCGACAGAACGTGGTCTTGCCATCACCCTGCGGCGATATCAGCAGAGGCACCACCGAGTTGCCATATTCCTGCTGAGGCATCACCCACTGGGCCACCATATAGAGGAACCATTTCTTGAACCAACGCTCCCATTGTGGAATCTGGCAGGGCACACACTTCGCCAGCATCGCGATATGATCCGTCTTTCTATCCCATTTGTCGTAGCAGTACACCAGGAAGTCACTGACTGGATCCATCCTGCGAATCATATTCGAGTGGACATAGCGTCGCACGTCCTTATCCTTCACATCGAGGTTCATCAGGCGCGCCTCGATGGTCATGCCGTTGATGACATTCTCATCGCATGGCGCCCAGTCTTGCACCCAAGTATTGTTTGGGCGATACTCCGTATAGCCCATCACCCCGTTATAGCGGAACACGTATCTGGTCTTCAGAAATTCAATCAGCCTGCGCGTCTCGACACTCACCATCTCACCCTCTTTTCTTTGCTTGGGCTTCTCTTCGGAATAAGCAGCACTGACAATGGCACGCACTCTCGACTCATCGTATATCTTCTTGTAAACGTGATGGTTACGGATATGTACGAAAGCTTCTTCTTCAGGGATATTCATGTCGCAAAGCTTGTGGGCGAGCAGGGTCATATAGGCATCAAAGCGTTCAGACTCCTTCATGTTCTGCGTCTCATCAAAGGCCTCGTTAACAGCTTGTCTGTAGAGCAACTCGTAATCCTCATAGAGGCGATAGTCCATGTTGCGCTGCTCGTTCTCTGGATAATCTGAAGACATCGAGGTGTTCTTGAGCGTCTGAACCATCATAGGTGTCGCCTGAGGATTGTAATAAGGCTGTGAATCGAGCGTCATGCGGAAACAGCTTCTCGCCTTAACCGTCTGGCGCTCAATGGGTTTCGGAAGTACACCGCTATAGGCTCCGAAAGCCACCTCGTAGGCAGATGCACAGAGGGCATCCATCTCATCCTCCGTCATAGGCTTGGCTGTCGTATCTTTCTGAGCCACAGACACTAGCACCTCTACGCTTCTGCCATCGGCACCTGTGAAAGCAGCAAAGGTCGTGGGCAGGATCTTCGAGGCTTCCTTCACCGCACTGATCTCTTCTGACTTCATCAGATTGCCCACATGCAGCCAAGTCAGACCATTGAAGGCTGTAATTTCGAGGTTCCCGTTTTCAGTCTTCACCATCTCCACCAAGGGATGGATCATAGCCATAGGAACACTTCCTTCGTAATGCCCCGTGTCGCCATAAAGGGCGAGATAATGCCGGAACTTGCCGATGTCCTCAGCCTTCGTGTCTGTCTTGATGCGCTGCAGAAACCACTCTATGGGCTTCACTGTCAGATGCCTGACGTTCTTCTTATCTATTCTTACTATTGATAGCTTCATCATTACTACTGGTTTTAGATTTGTCCCAGGGGGTGGGACTGTTTGTCCCATGGGGTGGGACAATGTGTCCCAGGGGCTGGGACACATCGCCCTCTTCTTGCTGGTTCGTTAATAGTTCCTTGTAAAGTCATAGTCCTCAAACGTCTTGTCGAAACTGACCTCCACTCCAGGCGCATATCGATGTACGATATCGATAATCTCCTGTTGCATCTGGGGATTGATCAGTCGCTCGCCATTCTTGTAGCGATAGTATGTGCCCTTGCTGCCGAAATGAGCCGTGAGGGCATAGCGTATCTGAGAACGAGCCTCGCGCGACTGTACATTCTTATAGACAGCAGCGATGCCCTGAGCCATCGTCACCTTCTCAGCCTTCTGATAGAATCTGCACTTGCCATCCTCGATGGCGTTAGGAAGCACGCACGTCCACAACTTATACTTCTGTGGAACCTGCAAACAAACTTGATGGCGAAGACATGTTGCCGCCATCTCACAATCACGATTGGGGCAAAGCGCCCACCAATCTGGAATCTTTTCGTAATCAAACATAGTGCAAAGTTACTAAAAAATCAGAGGATTTGCAAATAATTCGAGGTTTTTCTTCGGAAATTGACATTTGCATACACTTGTGAAATTCGTGCATACACTATATTAGGGATTGAATATCAGCCGATTATGCTTTAGTGTATGCAGTGTATGCAAAATCCAAAATTTCTATTTTTATCTTGATTTACACTATCTTTAAGCTTTGCTCGAAGATATTCACGTTCGGAAATTCTCCAATAAATTTGGAATTTCGCTCGATTTGCACTATCTTTGCAAAATGTTTCACTACATTCAACTGCTACGCCCGCTGCAGTGGCTCAAAAACATGTTTGTCTTTGCGCCTATCTTCTTCAGCAACAATCTGTTGAAGCTCGACTACTTTTGGCCCACGCTCGTAGTGTTCGCTTCATTCTGCTTGATTTCGAGTTCCATCTATTGTTTCAACGATCTGAGGGATGTCGAGGCAGATCGTCAACATCCCAAGAAATGCCATCGCCCGATTGCATCCGGAAAGGTCTCAGTCAGAAGCGGTTACGTGATGATGGTGATATGCATGATTGGCTCCTTCGCACTAATCCCGTTGGCGATGAGTTCCAATACACCTTATTTATATATAATAGTGGCGGCTTACTGGCTGATGAATATCGGCTACTGCATCCGTCTGAAGCAGATTGCCATCCTCGACGTATCGATTATTGCCGTTGGATTCGTGATGCGCGTTTTGGCAGGAGGTGTCACCACAGACATTTGGATTTCCCATTGGCTGGTAATGATGACCTTCCTCGTTGCCCTCTTCCTGGCCTTCACCAAGCGTAACGACGACTATCGCATCTACGAACAGACTGGCACAAAACCACGCGTCTCAATAACAGGCTACAACAAAACCTTCATCAACGAGGCCACAGCCATCATCGCCTCAGTCACCTTGGTATGCTACATCATGTACACCATGTCGCCAGAGGTAATTGAGCGCATGGGCACCCGTTATGTCTACCTCACCAGCGGATGGGTACTTGCCGGCCTCTTGCGCTATCTCCAGAACATGATCGTCTTCGGCCTCAGCGGCTCCCCCACGAAGAGCCTCGTCAAGGACCATTTCATCCAACTCTGTATCGCCGGATGGATCGCCTCGTTCTTTGTGATTATCTATTTGTAAGTAATGCGTAATGATAACGAGATTACAGAGATTACAATTATCGTAAATACGATAATCGTATTTGCGACAAAAAAGTTTGGAGAATTCGGAATTTTTATGTATTTTTGCAGCATAAAATGAAAAGATTGCGATGAATGATGTTATTACGATATTTCATGGAAGCAACGTAGTTGTAGAGAAACCTCAAATATTAATATCAGGGTTTTACAAAGACTTTGGCTATGGTTTCTATTGTACAAACATAGAAAAACAGGCAAAGAAATGGGCTTTGACGAAACGAGGTGATAGTATTGTTTCCATCTGTAGATATCAACCAACTAAAGAGCTGAATATCTTGTCTTTTCCTGAAATGACTGACGAGTGGCTGGATTTTGTTGTAAAATGCCGTCGTGGAATCAAACATGACTATGATATTGTAGAAGGTCCTATGGCTGATGACCAGATTTGGGATTATGTTGAGGACTTTATTGAAGGAAATATCACAAGAGAAGCCTTCTGGATTTTGGCAAAGTTTAAATATCCAACTCATCAGATCGTTTTCTGCACCCAGAAATCTTTGGAATCAATTTCTTTCAATAACAGTTACAGCCTATGACAAATGTATTTTTCCCTGAAGAACAAATCAGTGCAGATGATCTCTATTTCGTCTGCTATATGATTGAGCGAGTTGCCAGGAAACTCAAACAGCCCAACAAATATGTTACAAATGCGATGGGACATGACGAATTGGCGAAAAAGTTGTCTTTGGCTGATACACTCCATTCAGAAAATCCGCAAGCTGTAGAATCAGCCTGGATAGATGAATACAATCTGAAAACAGGCAACTATGATGTCACAGAAGTAGACAATACACTCTGTTCAAAAATTCCTACGGCTATCCAAATTGGGAAAGTCTATAAAAGACTTATTCTCAACACCCTACAATCTGGAGAAGATTATGCAGATGCAATCCTTAGAGTATATAATAATCCCATTTGCGAAGTAATTGATAATTACAATACCAGTGCTTATTACGAGCCATCACCATATATAGCCCGCAGTTATTTTGCAGGTGGTTTCTCATAACCAAAATGCAGATATTCCCTGTTGGATTCAAAAGTTCTATAAAATAATCTAAAATTTCGTTATTCTGCATTTTATTACGATTACAATTATTATATTTGCAATAAAAATTGCAATGGTTTATGGAAGAGGCTTTTATAAACAATCCATTTATAGTAGGAAAGTACCTGTCTGACAAGTATTTCTGCGACAGGTCTGATGAAACGGACTTTTTGCGCAAACAGATTCAGAATGGACGCGATGTGGCATTAATCTCACCACGTCGTATAGGAAAGTCTGGGCTGATTCAGCATTTCTTCAATCAGCTTGATATCAAAGAGCAGTATTACACATTCTTTGTAGATATATATGCCACAACCTCTTTCGCAGAGTTCGTATATCTATTGGGTAAAGAAATCTACGAACAGCTGAAACCGCAGTCTACACAGTGGAAAGAAAGATTTTTCCAAATCATTTCTTCATTTCGAGTAGGATTCAAATTAGATCCCTTGACGGGCACTCCATCTCTCGATTTAGGTCTTGGGGATATCCAGACGCCCCAAACAACACTTGACGAGATCTTTGCATACATAGAAGAGGCAGACAAACCATGTATCATCGCTATAGATGAGTTTCAGCAGATTGGCGAATATGCTGAAAAGAATATTGAAGCCCTACTTCGCACAAAGATTCAGAAATGTCATCGTGCCCAGTTTATCTTTGCTGGCAGCAAACGACACATGATGAGCAATATGTTCAATTCGCCCTCGAAGCCGTTTTATCAGAGTGCCATCAGTATGGGGCTGGAACCTATTCCAGTAGATATCTATTCTGATTTTGCCATGAATCTGTTCGAAGAAAGAGGCAAACATGTCGAGCATGAAGTAGTTGAAGAGGTTTGGCGTATGTTCAATGGATACACCTGGTTTGTGCAGATGATGATGAACGAGCTGTTTGCTTTGACTATACCCAATGGAGTCTGCACGCGAGAAATGATAGACGAAGCGCGGCGCAATGTCATCATGTCACAAGAGAACAGCTATAAGGATATCTTGTCGCAATTACCTCCTAAACAGAAGATCGTTTTGCAGGCCATTGCAAAGGAAGGTCTTGCGCATAACATAACCTCCTTGAAATTCATCAAGAAGTACAGTCTGAGTTCAGCCAGCTCAGTTCAGGCTGCAGTAAAGTTACTTCTGAAGAACGACTTAATCACCCAAACGGACACAGGATATCGAGTCTATGATTTCTTTTTGTCGGAATGGTTGGCAACGGGGTACTAATATATGTAATCATCTGTCTATAGTATTAATTGATTAATAATTAAAAATATGAGTATGTTTTCTTATAAATTCAGGCTAAGAGCAAAGTCCTTTTTACATCCTATAAGAACTTTAAAAGCTTTGTACTTTATTCATTATATTGAAAATACCGATAAGTGGAGAGAGCTGATAGATACCAATCCAAAGAAAGCCTTTGAGATGAAGTGGAATCGGTATTATAGGGAAAAGTTCCCTTGGAAGAATCCTCGGACGCTCAATGAGAAGATAACTTGGATGGCAGTATATACTGATACCTCAAAGTGGACAGAATATACAGATAAATATGAGGTGAGAAAACATATTGAAGAACTTGGACTTAAAGATATTCTGACTGAATGTTATGGTGTATGGGATAAAGCTGAAGATATAGATTTTGACAGCCTCCCAGATAAGTTTGTGCTGAAGTGTACCCATGATTGTGGAAGTACCGTTATCATACGTGACAAGAGCAAGATGGACAAGAAAAAGATTCTAGATTTCCTGCAAAAGCACTTGGATGTTCAATATGGATATGCTTCCTGTGAGCCACATTACATTCAAATTAAGCCTCGTGTGATGGCAGAGAGTCTGATAGAAATGGATAATACCGCAGAGTTTTCATCTGAGACGACAGTCGATCATAAAATCAGGTGCATTGACGGCAAGGCACAGTACGATTTTGTCTGCTATGACAGGAAACTAGACAGTGGAAGTGGGGGAGGAAAGACAATCTACGATCTTTATGATATCCATGCTTGGAAACAGATGCCTCAATATCTAGCTGATCCTGGTGTGGAATACAGACCCGTGCCGCGTCCGGAAAACCTGGAAAAAATGATAGAAATAGCAGAAAAGATAGGGCAAGGTTTCCCACAGGTGCGTGTTGACCTCTATAATGTAAAGGGAAATATATACTTCGGTGAAATGACATTCACTGCCTTCTCAGGCATGAATAATCACTTCACCAAGGAATTCCATAGATTGATTGGTGATAGAATAAGTCTGCCAAAGAAAAATTGTTAAAGATCCTCTATAGAAGCAAAGAAGTTCTTGGTAAATGTTTCCTTGTCAAAGAGCTTGGCACGTTTAGAGCCTGCCGCTGCCATTTGTTTGCGTTTGTTCGGGTTTTTGTAGAGGTATAGAATAGCAGCTGTTAAGTTGTTGGAAATGTCTTTTCTGTCTACAATTATAGCTATACCTTCACAAATCTCAGGGATGCCTCCACTTCTTGTTGTGATAAGTGGTAGCCCTATGGACATTGCCTCTACAATTGTCAGCCCAAAGGGCTCTTCCCACATGGAAGGTAAAACAGCAATGTCTGCTAATTGCAGATAATCAGGAACTTGATTGTACGATATGTATCCGGTAAATACAATTTTGTTCTCGATTTCTTTGGTCTTATTTTTAAGAGAACTTATGAATTCGTTTTCATACTTTGTATTGTCAAAGAATGAACTGCCAAGTACCATCAACTTTATCTGTGGATAGTCTTTAAGATTAAGTAATGCATCAATCAATTCAGAAATACCTTTTTCATTATTGATACGGCCACTATACACAATGATGAAATCGCTCTCAGAAAAACCTAACATCTTACGACTGACAGAAAGCTTCTCTTTTGGCGAGAACATGTTGACGTCAATACCATTATAAATAGTTTGTATCTTGTTATTAGGTTTTGGTTGAATAGAAGAAACCCTTTGTTTTATAAAGTCTGAAACGGTTAGTATTTTGGTGAGGCTATTGAAAATCTCGTCATGATATCGTGAACTTGAATGAAGTAAATCATTGTGAAGGTGCAAAATAAGATTGTTAAATCCTCTTTGAGATAATTTATAAGCGTATCCTGGACAATTTTCCAAAATGATAATATCAAGATCTTTTTTCTTGAGATTTGAATAAACCTTTTCAAAGTAATACTCAATAAAGTGGTTGTAATACTCTTTGGAATGGAAACATTTATATATTCTTCTTGCTATTCTTGTTTTGAGACTTTTTTCATTGATATAGATATAGTGATTGACATCAGATGATAGCGCAGGATGGTTTTTAACTTTATTATCCCAAGGGCTATATATCGTAATGTCATGAAGTTTCTTTTGGTTATTATATTCCAAGTAAAAATCAATCAAATTCTCCACAGCTCCCCCTTGTACGGCAGGAATAGGAAGCATTCCACATGTTAATATCGCAATTTTCATCGTTTTCTCTTATTTGCTTTTACTCAATCCTAATTTCCAGATGATGAGATCTTTCCATTGATAGTATTTGGTCATCAGTGAACGGTCGCGGCAAAGCCAGCGAAGACGGATGTTGATGAAATGCTTGGGATAATCTATGATAGCATTGGGCGTAATGAGGAAATGACTATAGTCTGTCACTCTATCTTTCATAAAACTTCGGTGCTGGAAATGGGCATAAAGCGATTCTTTCTTCTCGATTTTCCCATGATTAAAGCGAATCATATAGAGTTTATTATCAATATGCTCAAAAATAACTTGTTGCCATCCTCTGGTCAAACTGTTAAAATGGTAGGACTGT
>JAEEGJ010003340.1_pt1 | contig 63005 bp, 55 predicted proteins | sample 8958761 | NCBI WGS metagenome assembly JAEEGJ01 (sample SAMN16246546, study PRJNA631951) | gut metagenome | biome: gut microbiome; feature: rumen; material: RS-attached | host: Bos | place: Iran: Karaj | collected 2018-10 | reverse complement strand
GGTCTTACAGAGACTTGCCGTATCTATCAGGCTTCAACTTCGGAATTATACGGAAAAGTTGAGGAGGTTCCTCAGAACGAGAACACTCCTTTCCATCCATACAGCCCTTATGCGGTTGCCAAGCTCTATGGTTTCTGGATCGTAAAAGAGTACAGAGAAGCTTACAATATGTTCTGCTGCTCGGGAATTCTTTTCAACCACGAGTCAGAGCGCCGCGGCGAGACTTTCGTTACACGTAAGATCACACTTGCAGCAGCACGTATCGCGCAGGGCAAGCAGGATAAACTTTATCTTGGTAATCTCTCAAGTCTTCGTGACTGGGGTTATGCCAAGGATTATGTTGAGTGTATGTGGCTTATTCTTCAGAACGATAAGCCTGAGGATTTTGTTATCGCAACAGGCGTTCAGCACTCTGTTCGTGAGTTTGCGCAGCTTGCATTCCACTATGCAGGTATCGAGCTTGAGTTCAAGGGCGAGGGCGCTGACGAGAAGGGTTATGACAAGGCTACAGGAAAGGTACTCATCGAGGTATCACCTGATTTCTACAGGCCTACAGACGTTGTTAACCTTTGGGGCGATCCTGCCAAGGCAAAAGAGAAACTTCACTGGAATCCTCAGACCACTTCTTTTGAACAGCTTGTAAAGATTATGGTTGAGCACGATATGGCTAAGGTTGCCGTTGAGAGAGCAAACGAGCACGTAGAATTTAACCTTGCGGAGTTCCTTGAAAAAGGAATCGACAAATAATGTATAATCATTTAGGTGGCGTATTAGTTGAGCGCATCACTATTGATATTATATAAACGTATAGTTTGTATATATGCTAGGTGAAGTTAAAATATATACTCAATTTTTTGCCACCTTTTTTATGCTTATTTATGCAAAAATGGCAGAGAATTAGATGGTATTATTTCAATATTTTTGATTTGAGGGGGATATGATGAAGAATACAGATAGGAAAATTTCGGTTCTAGTACCTGCTTATAATGAACAGGAGTCATTAGTAGAACTTCATGATCAGATTGTTGACAGCTTCAATAATATGAAAGCCAAAGGTCAGGTAGGAGAATATGAGATATGGTTCATTAATGATGGAAGTAGTGATGACACAGAGTCAGTAATAGAATCTATTATTGAAAAAGACAATAATTCTCATTTGATTTCTTTTCGAAAAAATTTTGGCAAGTCTCCTGCTTTGGAGGCAGGATTTCACCATGTTACAGGTGATTTGATATTTACGATAGATGCTGATCTTCAGGATGATCCTGCAGAGTTTTCTAGATTCGTCGAAAAGATAGACGAAGGCTATGATATGGTTGTTGGATGGAAATACAATAGACTAGATCCGCTTGAAAAGAAATTACCATCCAAATTATTTAATGCTGTTACATCTAAGGCATCCGGAATCAAATTACATGATTTTGATTGCGGCTTTAAGTGTTTTGTACGCGAAGTTGCAGATGCTATAGATGTATACGGAGAATATCACAGATATATACCGGTTCTTGCTCATAGAAAGGGATTTAAAATAACTGAGATTACCGTCAATCATAGAAAAAGAGAGCACGGACATTCTAAATATGGTATGGAAAGATATTTGAGAGGATTGTTTGATTCGTTATCGACAACTTTTATTCTTAAGTATCATGACCGTCCTATGTATTTATTTGGGAAATTTGGTGTTTTATCTTCGGTGCTAGGTTTTCTGTTTTGCTTGATACTCACTTTTGAAAAATTAATAGCAAGTAAACCAATAGGGAACAGACCTTTGCTTTATTTGGGAATTTTATTGATAATAGTTGGAGTTCAGTTTTTATCAATTGGTTTTGTATGTAATCTTATTATAGATAAAAGTTTCAGAAACAATTATCAGGAAAGCCATATAAAGAAAATACTATGAATAATAAAAGGTTGTATGAGATATTAAGATATGGATTGGTTGGAGTATCAACGACGGTAGTTAATTTGGCTATATACCATTTGCTTATACTAGTTGGAATTGATTATAGAATTTCTAATCTTTTTGCGGTTGTTTTATGTAAGGTTTATGGCTATTTTGCGAATAAACTTATAGTATTCGGATCGCATTGTTCCAGTTTGAAGGAATTGTTATATGAAATAGGAAAATTTGTAGTTGCGAGAGGCATATCCGGGATAATTGATTATTTTGGAGTGATTTTAGCTGTTGAAGTATTTGGTATAGATAAAATAGTCAGCAAGTACGCTATAAACATAATAGTTATTGTGGTTAATTATCTATTTGGCAAATATCTTGTTTTTACCAAGACGGAAGATAAATCTTGATATGAATATTTATTTTTTTGGGGGGAGAAAAATGGATGTATTTGTGAATTTCCAAAACAAAGTATATGATTTTTTGAAAAAACATAGCGATTATTATGTTTTATCTTTTATTATTATCATTGTTGGCATAATCGCTTTTCGATTATGGAATTTTGATTTTGGGGCACCATATTACTATGGCAGGTCAGATGATTTGTGCCATGGGATGTATATTATAAGAGCAATGCATGGGGATTTGAATGTATGGACTGATTCTATGTCAGGCTATCCGTATGGAGCAAATAGCTATTCTTTTCCGCTTATTCCTTGGATGGCTGTACTTTGGGGTTATTTTGTTGGGGTGTTTTCCGATAACTATGCGATTGGATTTACAGGATACACCTTTTTAAATTTCTACTTATCATCTGTATGCTTTTATACAGCGGCAAGAAAAATGAATATAGACAAATGCATATCAACAGTTGGTGGGATATTGTATTCATTTTCTTTTTATATGCTTTATCAAAGCAAAGGGCATGAAACAGCTGTATGCGCATTCATTATTCCACTTGTGGTTTTAATTGTTATAAGTATCTATGATAAATCAATAGTTAATATAAGTATCCGAGAAATTGTGGTTGTTTCTGTAATCTTAAGTATTTCGGATCCATTTTATTCCTTTTTTGCATGCATAATATTTGCGATTGCATTAGTTTATAGTTGTATTAATAGAAATAAAGATGGAATTCATAAATCCATTATTTCTCTTTTATCTATATGCCTGTCAACAATTCTTTTACTTTTACCTCATTTTATATATAAGCATTCGCATTATGTTACATCGGCAAAGAGGTCTGCATATAGTGCTTGGTATTATGGGCTTCAGCTAGTTTCTTTCGTTGTTCCAGGAAAAAGAAATCATTTCTTGAATTTTCTGGCAGATAAATATATTGCTAGTAATTTGCCAGATTTTTTTTGTACATATATTGGTGTGTGGGGAATAGTTGGCCTAGTAATAACTATACTGTTAGGAATGAAAAGAAACAGAAGTTTTGAACAATTACTGTTGATAATTCTAATGGAATTGGTGATCATAGGTGTATCGGGAGGCTTGGGTACGGCTATAGCTATGCTTGTCACACCACAAGTGAGAGTTTATCATCGTATATATGTTTATATTTACTGTTTACTTATTTTATCCCTATGTCTTGTAATGAATAAATTATTAGGGACGAAAAGCATGAGTAGGATTTTGTTATATGCTATATCAGTGCTTATGGTTTTATTCCATCTATATGATATGGGATTCATTACTAAGTATACGTTTTCTGAAAAGCCATTTAATGGGGATTCAGCTGATAGGTATTATTCAGATAAAATTTTTTCTGATCAGATAAAGGACATATATTCTGATCAAGTGAAAATACTATATTTGCCTTACTATCCTTTTCCAGAAGGGATGACTGGCTCCGGAATTGAAAATTATACCGGAGGAGTGATGCTTAGAATGTTTAATTACAATATTAATACAAATTTTGGGGCAATTTATGGAACAGAAGAAGACGAATATAATAAGGCAAAATATGATTCTGATGATGCAGAATACATACTTTCTTTTGCTGCGAATGAAGAATATGACGCAATAATTTTGGATAAAATAGCATTAAATAATGAAAGCCAGTTGCGTACAGATTTGATTTCTGAATTGGATGATCTCCCTATTATAGAAAATGATGATTTTGCGCTGTTTCAGTTAGATAAAACAAAAATGAGTAAGTATAGAAGTAAACATTTAGCTGGTATTCTTTTTGGAAAAGGATTTTACCCTCAAGAAAAAAATGAAAAACAAGTATATAGGTGGGCAGACAAAGAATGTGAAATGGTAATTGTACCTTCTTCTAATAACAGGGATGGTAAGTGGACTATGTCGTTTGATGTATGCAGCTATGAAAAACCAGTTGAGCTCACAATTAAAGGCTGTGGGGTTAATGAAAAGATTTATGTGAATACAGAGTATGAACATGAAGAAATAGTATTGGATTTGTCAATTGATAACAAGTTGATAGTTACATCTTCGGGAGATTCTGTAGATGTAGGTAGAAATCTCAATTTTGTTATTTCTAATTGGAAAGTGCATGAATAGAAATGGATTTATTATATGAATCTATGAAGTGAGGCATAACTTAACGCTTGAAACGTATAAAATGATATTCCGACCGGTAAAAGGACATCAACAGCAGGCATATTCAACTGAATATTTATTATATTAAATACTTTAGATACCATACCAAATGCAAAATTAAAGTATTTAAAATAGAACAGAATAGAAAGATTAAGAATAAAGCTCAATGCAACTATGATTTTTTTCAATTTTGTTGATTTTGCTTCGCTAATATTTGATTTTTTTACTTTTTCTAATAGTAATCCGCTCAAATATGTTATCAATGTAGAAATGAATATCAATATGGCATATTTTGCATTCCAACACATATAAAAATAATAACTTGCAATTAGAAGCCATATGTACCTTATTTTCATAGGTAGAATAAAATATATTAGTAATACTATAGGAAAAAAAATCAAGAACTGAATCGAATTGAATAACATATATCCCCCATTAATAATGCTTTTCTTGTTTTGGGTGGTCTGCTTTAAACCATCGTTTTATATTATAAAGTTTTTATTACTATAAATCTATAGCGCTATTATTGCTTTATTTTGAGAGCACTTCGCACTTTATAGTTTTTGGGGGAAAGAATCTGAATTTTCGTCATTTCTTGAAGAATTAATCATCATAGAGTATACTATCAGCGGTAGCGTTTTTGATGGGTATCTTTTTATCCGATATTAAAAAAGCGCTATCGCTAAATTTTTTAGTAAAGGAATAATGAAGATGTTAAATGTAATATTATTATCCGGAGGATCAGGAAAGCGCTTATGGCCGCTGTCCAATGACATAAGAAGTAAACAGTTCATCAAGATCTTTAAGAACGAGGATGGGGACTATGAATCTATGGTTCAGAGGGTCTATAAGAAGATCAAGAAAGTAGATAGTGATGCGACTGTTACGATAGCTACAAGTAAGAGCCAGATTTCGTCTATTCATAATCAGCTTGGAACGGATGTTGGGATCAGTGTTGAGCCTTGCAGAAGAGATACTTTCCCTGCGATTGCCTTGGCAACGTCTTATCTTGTAGATGTGATGGGCGTATCCGCGGATGAGCCGGTTGTTGTATGCCCTGTTGATCCTTATGTTGACGATGACTATTTTGAAGCTCTCAAGAAGCTTGCGGATCAGGCCGGTAAAGCGGAGGCTAATCTCGTCCTAATGGGAATCGAGCCTACTTATCCCAGTGAGAAATATGGATATATCATACCTGAGGATAAGAATGACACATCTAAGGTTTTGGAATTTAAGGAGAAACCCTCGGTTGAAGTTGCTAAGGATTATATCTCCAAGGGTGCTTTATGGAACGGTGGCGTATTCGCTTATAAGCTGAAATATGTTATTGATAAAGCTCACGAGCTTATAGATTTTGTTGATTACAATGATCTTTTTGATAAGTACGAGACGCTTGAGAAGATTTCTTTTGACTATGCTGTAGTAGAAAAAGAGGATGCGATACAGGTTCAGCGTTTTGCAGGAGAGTGGAAAGATCTCGGTACTTGGAATACACTCACTGAGGCGATGACAGAGAATATAGTTGGTGAGGGTGTTATGAACGATAAATGCAGCGGTGTTCACATCCTCAACGAGTTGAATGTTCCAATCATTGCTATGGGACTAACGGATGTGGTTATTTCTGCATCTCCGGAAGGAATCCTGGTTTCTGATAAGGAGCAGAGTTCCTATATCAAGCCTTATGTTGACGGCATTGATCAACAGATCATGTTCGCAGAGAAATCTTGGGGTAAATATCAGGTACTTGATGTTGAGTCAGAAGCTCTGACAATCAAGGTGGTGCTCAATCCCGGTCATTCCATGAACTATCACAGCCACAAGAACAGGGATGAAGTATGGGTTGTGCTTTCAGGTGAAGGCAGAAGTGTTGTAGATGGTATGGAACAGAATATCAAGGCCGGAGACGTTGTTACTATGAGCGCCGGTTGCAGACATACGGTTTTTGCGGACACAGAGCTTAAGCTTGTAGAGGTACAGTTAGGAAAGGATATAACAGTAGAGGACAAACAGAAGTTTGCTCTTGAATAATAGAAGTTAGAAGCTATGAGAAATGATTTATTAGGAAATGCTCCGTTTATGTTGAGACCGGCTGCAAAGGATTATCTGTGGGGCGGTCAGAGGCTTAATGATGACTTTGCCAAGAACATTGATATCGATCCATTGGCGGAGACTTGGGAGTGCAGTACGCATCCCGATGGACCGAGCGTGGTATCCGGCGGAGAGTTCGATGGTAAGAAGTTGATTGAGGTACTTAAGCTTCACCCTGAGTTTTTGGGCAAGCATTATGAGCAGCTTGGAGAGCTCCCGATACTTATTAAGTTTATTGATGCCAAGGCTGATCTTTCGGTGCAGGTTCATCCAAGTGATGATTACGCCCGTGAGTATGAGGGTGGTCAGCTTGGAAAGACTGAGATGTGGTACGTTCTTGATGCTGCCAAGGGTGCTAAGCTGGTTTATGGATTAAGGCACGACTGCTCCAAAGAGGATATCAGGTCTTCTATTGAAGCGGGAGAGCTTGAGAAACACCTTCAGTATGTTCCGATCAATAAGAATGATGTCTTTTTCATTGAAGCGGGAACCATTCATGCTATCGGCGCCGGGGCTTTGATTGCGGAGATACAAGAGAACAGCAATCTGACGTATAGATTGTATGATTACGACCGTGTTGATAAGAACGGTAATAAGCGTGAGCTTCATGTGGACAAGGCGCTTGATGTTTCTGATCTTAAGGGGGCATCAGAGCCCAAGCAGGCGATGAGAGTGCTTAAGTACAATCCGGGTGTTGCCAATGAGCTCCTTAGCAGATGCAAGTATTTTGAAGTGTACAGGATGCTGATAAATACCGAGAGAAGGCAGAGCGTTACATACTGTTCGGATGAGTTGTCGTTCAGAGTCCTTTTATGCTATGCAGGATGCGGAACAATCAGCTATTCTCTTGATGACGGAAGAAGAGAATATATTGATGTATATAAGGGCGATTGTGTATTTGTGCCCGCAAATTCCAAAATGCTAACGTTAAACGGTGTTATGGAGTTTTTGGACGTGAGGTGTTAACAGGGGGGAATAATGAAGATAGCAGTGGCCGGAACCGGATATGTCGGATTATCGTTGGCAGTTCTTTTATCTCAGCATAACGAGGTGACAGCGGTTGATATAGTACCTGAGAAGGTAGAAAAACTAAATAATTGGGAATCACCTATTCAGGATGAGTATATTGAAAGATTTTTAAGTGAGCACGAGGAACGAAAGCTTAACTTAAAGGCAACGACAGATGGAGAAGGCGCGTACAAAGACGCTGATTTTGTGATTATTGCAGCGCCAACCAATTATGATCCGGAGAAGAATTTTTTTGATTGTTCTGCGGTGGAGGCTGTTATTGACCTGGTGTTAAAAAGCAGTTCTACAGCTACGATGATTATTAAGTCTACGATTCCTGTAGGGTATACCAAGAAGGTCAGAGAGCAGTTTAATACGGACAGGATTCTGTTTAGTCCTGAGTTTTTGAGGGAGTCGAAGGCTCTTTATGATAATCTTTATCCCAGTCGTATTATCGTCGGATGTGATGATAATTCTAGGGAGAAAGCTGAGAGATTTGCCAATCTATTAGTGGAAGGTGCCATAAAGGATGATATCGATACTCTTTTCATGGGATTTACGGAAGCTGAGGCGGTTAAGCTTTTTGCTAACACATATTTGGCACTTCGTGTGTCGTACTTCAATGAGCTTGATACTTATGCTGAAATGAAGGATCTTGATACTGAGGATATTATTCACGGAGTATGTTTGGATCCAAGGATCGGATCGCATTACAATAATCCCTCTTTTGGCTATGGAGGGTATTGTTTGCCCAAGGATACGAAGCAGCTTTTGGCGAATTTCCAAGACGTGCCGCAAGATCTTATAAGGGCAATTGTTGATTCTAACAAAACCCGTAAGGATCACATTGCGGACAGAGTGCTTGAAAAGGCCGGTTATTATACCGCAAGCAGTATGTGGAACGCCAAGAAAGAGCGTCCCATAACTGTTGGTGTATATAGACTTACAATGAAGTCTAACTCCGATAACTTTAGGCAGAGCAGTATCCAGGGTGTCATGAAGAGGCTGAAAGCCAAAGGGGCTACGGTTATAATATATGAGCCTACGATAGAAGACGGTTCTACATTCTTTGGAAGTCTTGTTGTTAATGATCTTGAGAAGTTCAAGAGCAGTTCTGACAGTATAATTGCTAATAGATATGATTCTGTTCTTGATGATGTGAAGGATAAGGTTTATACGAGGGATCTATTTAGGAGAGATTAAAGAAGATATAATGCTATTCTCAAGAGCGCTTTCGTTCAAAAGATATACGCATTATACTCATACTTTCCGTTTAAATATTCAGGATTATCTACGTCTGTGAAGATAACTTTTTTTCCATAATCTTTGGCAATGTCGGTTATCCATTCTTTGTGCAAGAACAGCTTGTTCAGGCCTTTGTATTTTTCGTCGTAGTTCTCAATGGTCTTGCGTCTGTGCTGTATGAGCTCATCTTCATATTTCTTATTATGGATCTCACCAAGATACGTTAATTTATTGGCTTTTTCGATCATCTTTCTAAGTACTGTTTCAGCATATTCTTGCGATTCAAAGTACTGAAAGACGCTTTCAGACATGACAATATCAAATTTGGGAGTGGTAGAAATTTCTTTTGCCTCACAGTGCTTAAAATCATGGCAGCCTGTAGATATGATGGCGCTGCTCACCAGAGATTCGGAGTAGTCGCATCCGCCAAATTCGGCTTCGGGAAGTCTGTTCTTGAACATAAAGAGATTGACTCCGCTGCCGCATCCGACCTCAAATACCGAGTTGATGTCCTGACCGATCAGATTGGTGACACGTTCAAAGAAGGCCAACCAGCTATCATAAAATGTTCTATAGTATCTTCCGGCGTTTTCTACAGCCACATCAAAGCCGTTGGCTTTTTTGAGCTCGCAGAATCTCTCATATTCATTTCCAGAGAATTGAGATGATACTATTCCTCTTTTATTCCAGATAGTTTTCCAATTATTCATTTGATTATTCCCCTCTCGATTTTATAAGCGTACTTGTATATTGTAACATGGAAAAGAGAGTTCGTATAAACTGCAACTTGAATGATATAATGAGCTGGAGGCGGATAAGCGTGATACTAAGGTATGAAGCAAACAATTATTAACCCTATTCTTGATTGACAGGAATGGTGTTTGGAGATATAATTCATATAATTGAAATAGATTCATTTTTGCATAAAAGTCATTGACATAACAGAGGCCAGAGCGTATATTATAGTTACCAAGAGGTATTGGTTCGCTAATAATGCTCCAGGTTGTACGTCTCTCTGTATATGAGAATGACCGAACCCTGGAGTTTTTTATTGGAGAAATATATGATATAGACAGCAATACTAGTGGATGGAGGATTTTATAGAAGGAGAGCACAAGCTGTGAACGGGGATAAATCAGCAGTTATGCGCGCTGATGAGCTGGCAACATATTGTAAACGGCATGTGCATACTCATGGAGAAGATACTTATCTCCGGAGATAGTGATTTTGTTCCGGCTGCAAAGTTGGCGAGACGAGAAGGGATAGATTTTATTTTAGATCCACTTGGTGCACATATAAAATCGGATTTATTTGAGCATATTGATGGGCTTAGAACCTGCGACAAAAAATATCTTTCAAATGAAAAATAAAAATGATATTTTATGGGGGAATGTGATAGGACATGACAATAAGCGAACGTATTTTTGAAAGACTTAAACAACTGAATATGACACAGAAGTCTTTTTCAGAGCAGACAGGAATACTGCCAAGTACTATAAGTGAATGGAAGAAAAATAAGACCAACCCCTCATCTGATAAAATCATGTCTATATGTAAGGTTCTCGATGTCACGCCTGAATGGCTTTTGTCCGGGATTGATGGGGCGGCAGGGAGAGATAACAACAGGACTTATTATGTGGTCGATAAGAGAACGGGTATAGGTACACTTGTTGAACGATATAATGAACTGGAGGCGGATAAGCGTGATAGGCTTATTGGATATGCTGATGCTCTTTTGTCAAAAGAAGTTTCACGAAGTATGATAAAATAATATCGTAAACCAATTATTTATTTGCAATGTATCATTTCCATTTACGGAGGCTCTCATGATAACCAACCGGTGGTACGCAGTTATGGATTCCGGAGCAGTTAAGAAGGGAAGGCTCGTTGCCGCTAAAAGATTTGGCAAGGAGCTGGTTTTCTTTAGGGCGGCTTCCGGCGAAGTGGCGGCGGTTACTAGTCTTTGTGCCCACCGCGGAGCGTCGTTATGTAACGGATGGATTGAGAATGGCAATATTAAGTGTCCGTTTCACGGTATTGAGTATGATACGGAGGGGAAGTGTGTCTATGTTCCCTCGGATGGCAAGGCTTCTACGAGGGATTATTCCGCATTTAACCTTAAGGCTTATCCGACGAGAGAGATTGGCGGGATTATTTTTGTCTGGTACGGTGAGGGCGAGCCGGATGTGGAGCCTGATGTTTTTGATATTATACGAGACAGCTCTTTTGTCTATGATCATATGGAAGATGCCTGGAATGTACATTATTCCAGGGTTATAGAGAATCAGCTGGATGTTTCTCATCTGGCTTTTGTTCATCATAATACAATTGGCCGCGGAGGCAAGACTCTGTGTAACGGGCCTAAGGTTCTGTGGCTTGATGATAATACGATGCGCACGAGCGCTGATAATGCGGTGGATACAGGGCAGGTGCCCAAGTCTTCCGAAGACAGCGTTATCAAATCTACCAATCTTACTTTTAAATTTCCCAATATGTGGCTTAACCACGTGACAGACAAGATTCAGATACTGGCCTTTTTCATTCCTGTCGATGATGAGCATTCAATCATTGCGCTTAGATTTTATAACAAGATTACGGGATTCAGGCCTGTTGATAAGCTTATAGCGTGGCTTGGAAGCAGGGCAAATAAAGTGGTGGAGCGGCAGGATAAGCGCATTGTTGAGACGCAGCTTCCTAAGAAGACGGATCTTTTTATGGATGAGCATCTTGCGGCGGCGGATCTACCAATAATTGAATACAGGAGGAAGCGTAAAGAATTGCAGAGTGGCGGGACTTCGGTTGTTGTGACCGGAGCGGCTCCCGGTATAAATGACAAAGAGATGGCATCACAGAAAGGAGATTTCCACATGAACACAAAGGCAATGTACAAGTTATCTTATGGACTGTTTGTATGCACTGTAGTTAAAGGGGATAAGATGAACGGCTGTATCACCAATACGGCGATTCAGGTGGCGTCTGACCCTAACAGGATCTCAATCGCAATTAACAAGGCGAATCTGACCCATGACATGCTTAAAGAAACCGGAAAGTGCAATGTTTCTGTGCTCAGCACTGAGGCCGGTTTTGACCTGTTCAAGCACTTTGGCTTCCAGAGCGGGAGAGATGTCGATAAGTTTGCAGGCTTTACGGACTGCAAGATGGCGGATAATGGTATTCCATACATCACCAAGGGAACCAATGCGTACTTTTCTTTGAATGTGGAAAAAGAAGTGGACCTTGGTTCACATACTCTTTTTATCTGCGAGCCCGTTTTTATGGATGTGTTATCTGATGTGCCGTCCTGTATCTATGAATATTATCAGAATAATATTAAGCCCAAGCCGCAGCCTGTCGGGGAGACTCCCAAGGGTGAGACAATCTGGCGCTGCACCATCTGCGGCTATGAGTATGTGGGCGAGGACATGCCCGATGATTTCATCTGCCCGATATGTAAGCATCCCAAGGACGATTTTGAGAAGATAATAAGATAATAATGTAATAGATTAACGCCACATATCCGAGGGAGTATGTGGCGTTGTTTTTTGATCAGTAGTAAGCGTCAAATAATCAGCGCTATACGATGTGCATAATGCAATGAATCCTGTTTTTAGGCGGAAAACTTTACTTTTCCCCGACTTGGACATATAATGTAATTAACTCGGTGGATACCGAGTCGGAAAGGGCCGAGTAAAATGAAATTTCATGGAAGAGAAAGACAACTTGAGCAGTTAAGGAGAGAAATCTCAGCTGATGAATTGCGCACAGTGCTTATCTATGGCAGGAGAAGAGTCGGAAAAAGTGAGCTTGTTAAGCAGGCACTGAAAGAATCGGGAGTGAGGAGCATCTACTACGAATGCAAGCAGGTTACGGAAGAGAGTAATACACAGAGCCTCTGCGAGATTCTGTCTGAGGAACTTGGTATGCCCAAGTTAGGGTATACTTCCATAGAAGAACTTGCGGATTATTTATTTAAGCTTGCCTGTGACGAAAAGATGGTATTTGTTTTGGATGAGTATCCGTATCTTCGAGAGAATGTCAAGGGGCTTGATAGTATTATGCAGACTCTTATTGATAAGTACAAAGAGTCTTCCAAGTTGACTTTTATTATATTGGGATCATATGTGGAAGTGATGAAATCTCTTTTGGATAAAGCGAATCCTTTATACGGAAGAGTGGATCTTTCAATAGATCTTAAACAGATGGATTATTATGAGACATCATTGTTCTATCCCGGAATGAAGGAAGAAGATAAGGTTAAGATATATTCTGTATTTGGCGGAATCCCTTATTACAATAGATTGATCGATGATAAAAAGACAGTAAAAGAGAATGTCATAGAACTGATCGCATCAGAAGGATCAAGGCTTGAAAATGAAGTCTCGATGTATCTGAATGCCGAGATTTCTAAGATTGTAAATGCTAATGAGGTCTTTGAGGCTCTTTCCAGAGGCTTTTCCAGATATAGTGACATTCTATCGCAGTCTAATGTTTCAAGCGGGCCGACATTGGCAGATGTACTGGATAAGCTTATCAAGATGGAAGTTGTAGAGAAAAGAGCGCCCATCAATGATGAGAATAATAAGAAAAAGACAGGATATTATATATGCGACAATCTTTCTCTTTTTTATTTCAGATATATTTTTAAATATTTGTCTCAGATGAGAATTATGGATCCCAACTTTTTTTATGAAAAATACATAGATAAAGATTTTGAAGAGCAATATGTTCCGCATAAGTTTGAAGAAATCTGCAGACAATATTTGATAAGACAAAATAAGCTTGGGAAAATTGATCCCGTTATAGAGAAGATAGGCAAGTACTATTATGATGATCCCACCAATCATACAAATGGCGAGTTTGATGTAGTGACATTGGATGAAAAAGGCTATATTTTTTATGAGGTGAAATTTAGGAACAGAAAGATATCAAAGGAAGTTGTAGAAAAAGAGATAGATCAGGTTAAGAGGACAGGACTTAATTGCTATAGATATGTCTTCTTTTCAAGAACCGGATTTAATTGCGATGAATCGGAGGAGATTGGATATATTGATATAAAGGAATTATATAAATGATATTTCGCGCTTATAACCATATTCAGTCGCTGTTATGACAAGTTTGAGATCAGGCAATCTTACCTTTAAATTCCCCAACAGGATTTCTCTTGCACTGGCTGATGACTTCATCTGCCCGATCTGTAAGCACCCCAAGGATGGTTTAATTATTGTATAAGATAATTATTGTTGTTTATAGTATGTTTGAGCGGTATAGATTATGAATAAGAAATACATTACTCCAACCGGAATATCAGGGAAATCAATAAAGGAGTTAAGGCAGACTCTTGGAATGACACAGAAGGAATTTGCTGAGTTTTGTGCGGTTTCCAAACCTACAGTTGAAAGGTGGGAAATGGGAGATAAAGAAGTGACAGGTCCGATAAATCTGATCAGTCAGTTTGTTATGCTCCATCCGGAGGTTGCCGATGAACTTAAACTTCCGAAGAAAGAATATCCGCTCCGCATGTATTATTACTACAAGGATACTGTCTGTACCGTGATAGATGTAGATGAAGCTAAGCGACGGATTAAAATCAAGAACTACGCCAAAAATGTCATGTTCAGGGCTTTTGGTGTGAATGAATCACCTTCTTTTGAGGACTACGAAGAATTTATAGAGTCAAGGTGTTTCCCGCGAACGAGGGACAAGATGAAGATTATGCTTGAGGGGCTGGGCATTCCCTTTTACGATCCGATTCTTATTATTGAGAAAACAGCCGGTCGAATGGCGGAAGATGATTTTTGGATAAAGATTGAAAGGTGAGATTATGATAGAACTTTTGGAGGAAGAATTAAGAAGCTTTAGCAGAATATGTGATATCAGCTCTTTTGACTAAATCATCTTTAACTGAGGATGAGTTTGTAAAATATGAACTTACTGATATTAAGTATAAAGAAAGCGTGCTTAAGGGAGTAGAGAGTGATGATTTTCTGCATGATGATTGGCAGATTGTAACACTGGAAAGGTTGTTTAAGACCATCTATGGGCGAGGCCTCAACTCGATAATTTATTCAATTGAGGATCATACCGAAAGAGTAAAAAGTCTGGTGGATCAGGTTGTTCGCATTACAGGGATAGAGGACTTTGGACAGTATATTCAGAAGATGTTTGCGATAGATGCTTTTTTTCTTAATGAGGATAGGCATACTCACAATATTGCGGTTCTCATGAACGGAAAGGGAGAGTATAAGAAATGCCCGATTTTTGATAACGGAGCAGGTTTATTGTCGGACACGACACTGGATTATCCGATTGGCAAAGATACTATGGCATTAATGAAAACGGTTCAAGCCAAATCAGTTTGCCAAAGCTTTGAGGAGCAGCTTGAGATTGCTGAGCGATTGTATGGCAATATTATCAAGTTTGATTTCATCAAGAAAGATGTAGAGAAAATCTTAAAAGCAGCGGATAAGTACGGAAGCGAAGTGCTTGACCGCGTGCGTGATGTAATCTTTGAACAGATGAGGAAATACTCATATCTATTCTAGGGAGCGTATCAGATGAGAACACTCAAGCAAAAGAAACATACAATAAAACGCATAATCCTTGAAAAGACCGGCGGCGTCTGCGCCAAGTGTGGCAAGCCGCTACCGCTCGAAAAGACAACCATCGACCACCTCATTCCCAAGTACAGAGGCGGAACAGATGAGCTTGGCAACCTCATCCCTATGTGCAAACGTTGCAACAAGCAGAAAGGCTCGAGGATTGTGGAGTTAGAGGAGCTGAGGTATTTAGGTAATGTGGCTCCCGGAATGAGAGAATAAGAGGTTAATAATTTAAATGCAAAGAAAAGTGCGGATTGATTCCGCACTTTTTTTATGAAAACCGCATGGTTGACGGTAAAGAAATGCTTTCATCATGCCGATAAATATAATTGAGGGTTCTTAAGTTTTCCAATTGTTTTAAAGATAATAGAAATCACATCTTCTGATGCGAAAAAACGTTGATATAAAGGGGCGTTGCAATGCGTTTTGCTGGTACATTATATGTGGTAAAATAGAAGTGTATTACGGAATTTCGATTAATGCCTATATTGTATAGAGAGTGATTTAGAAATTTGTTTCTTGTTTTGAAGGGGGAGCGAATGAATATTGTCATCTGGGGATATGGATTTATTGGGACATTAGCGTTCAACAAATTAAGAGTAAATCCTGATTATAACATTATTGGCTTTGCAGATAATTCTATAGAATTGCAAAAATATTATGTTAACGGACAAAAAATAATGAGTTTGGAAGAATGTAAGGAAAGGCTCTCAATAACTGAATTTTCTGTAATCATAGCATCAGTAAAGTGGTTTGAGATTGGACTACAATTGGAAAAGGAAAATATACCAATATGTGGGATATTTGCTGATGGAAATATACAAAAATATGAACAGGTGCATTTTGAGGATTTGATTGGTAGGAGTGAAGTCAAATTATATGCTGGAGATATATGTGATGAGGTAAATTTACGAGATCCGAATCTTTATGGACTTTCCGTATGCAAGGGTGATACAAAACATATATATCATGACATAACTCAAAAAATGCCCTTGCCGGACAATTGCATTTCGTCATATGTAGCGGAGCATGTATTTGAACATATCAATTATGGATTATTACCGGAGATATTCGACGAAATATATAGAGTGCTGAAAAATGGTGCAAGATTAAGGATATGTTTACCTGATTATAATAGTCCATGGCTTAAACAGTTATCTATGTGTGATAAAGCGGGAAATATTCTGTTTGATGCTAACAGCGGAGGAAAATTTAAAGATAATCAACTAATAGAAGGGCATTTATGGTTTCCTACTTACGATAAAGTAAAAGAGTGCATCGATAAAACTCTGTTCAAGAAGGTGGATTTTATTAGATATAGGAATAGAGATGAAAGCATTTTCTATAAATCGTTTGATAATTCTAAAGATTATTTGCATAGAATGGAAATCGATTATGGAAATAATGATTTTAATCTAATCGTTGATTGCATTAAGGAATAAAGTCTGTAGAGAGGGAAAGGATTATGAAAGGTAGAAAAATAGGGTGTCAGACCATTAACTGTTTTCAAGATGATATATATATATTGACGAGGAAGGAGTTTGATTTATTAGTATATAATCGTGAGAAAAAAGAGCTAAATTATGTCGCGCATATAGATGATTCAGCTTATTATACTACGTCTTGTGTTGTTGAAGATAAGATTATTTTCTTACCAGCATATACAAACATGATATGTGAATATAATATTTCTTCGAATTCTATTAGATATATTCCTATTGTGATTAATAATTTGAATAAACCGTTTAAGGAATGCTGGGTTTGTGGGGTCCATGAAGGATATATTTACGTCGCTTGCGGTTCAAACAGTGTTCCATTGGTAAAAATAGATCCCAGGTCTTATAAGGCTGAAAGTGTTAGTGAATGGAATTCTATATTTGAAAGGAAATACGGAAAGCAGGCGATAGTATGTTCTAGGCCGGGCTTTTGTATTGTGGGCAGTGAACTATGGGTGGCGTTGAATGAACCCAATGTTTTACTTCAATATAATTTGGCTGAAAACACATATCATTTTCATGAAGTAAAAACTGATAGGACATTGTTTTATACAATCAATTACTATAAAGAAAACTTTTGGCTGACAGGCGAGGATAAGGCTATTTTTAAGTGGAGTCCTGTAGATGGCATAATAAGTGTTCTGTCCAGTTTTCCAAGAGACTTTGAGAACGATAATGGGAAATCAGATTGGAGTGGTTTGTTTTATGCAGGGGTTCAGAATGATCATGAGATCATCTATATTCCCCTTAATGGAAATATGATTATTAAATGTGATATGGCAAGTGGTGAGCTTATAAAAATAGGTGAAAAATACGATGATAAATACTGTTTCCATGCTTTCCGACTTCTAGATGGGAAAATATATGCTGAATTTGATACTAGAGAAACATATAACATGAGCGATTCAGTGATCATAAAGTTTCCAGATTGTTGTACAGGTTTCGAGCTTTCTCAGGAGGATATAGATACTACGGATTCTAAATTTGCCAGAAATGCTCCTTATAAAGCGATGATATACAAAGAAAGATATAAAGGCATGTTATCAGCATACATTAATGCATTATTTGAATAATTCTATAAGGATAGGGGATGTAGATGAGAATATATATATGGGGAACTGAAGTAAAAGCAAATTGCTTTATCGATGGTATCAAAAATCTTGATATTTGCGGGGTGATTGATAGTGATAAGAATAGACATGGGAAAAAGCTTAAGGGCTATGAGATAAGAGGATTTGAACAGATAGATCTTGCTTCTGACGATGTGATTGTTATATGTAGTAGCGCGTATGATGAAATAATTAAAAAAATACGTGAGGAATCAAATAATCGTTATGTTGTAATGGCTCCGGAGTATTATCAATCCCAGTTGCAATTTGAAGAAACTGAAATATATAACTTTTTAAGCGATAAGTTTATTTCTGAGTTTAAAAGTAAGATAAGTGAAAAACTTATAAGTAGATATGGAAAAGAAATGATTAAATACATTGCCGATAAAGAATTTGACAAGGATAACTATCCAATCTCAGCATATGAAACTGGATATAGTGAAATAGAAGTAACAATTCAAGAGTTGATCCGTGCTTTTTTAAAAAAATATGATTGTAGTTTGGTCCAGAATAATATATTCGGATACAGAAATTATATAGATTATTCATTTGGATTTATAAATCTTCTTCGTTATTCGTTTCCGATAGATGCTTATCCTTGGCTGTGTTATGTTGATTCATTGATCCATAAGGGAATAATAAAAAATAGATGTGCGTTTGATGTAGGAAGTAACTGCGGAATTGTATCGTGTTTTTTAGCTGAAAGATTTAGTTCTGTTCATTCTTTTGAACCATCAGAAGAATGCAATAGAAAGGCAAGAGAGAACATTGATTTAAATGGGTACAGTAATATTGTTATGAATCAATGTGGGGTGAGTAATCAGTGTGGTGAGCATATCTATTATGAGTATGGCGGAAATGGCGGACATAACTCTTTTTATGAGCAAAAACTGGAGTGCAAGAATAGCTACATAGTAAGAACAATTAGTTTGGATGATTATTGTAATGAAAATAATATTGAGGCTATAGATTTTCTTAAATTGGATGTTGAAGGCTTTGAACCATACGTCATAAATGGGAGCAAAAGATTAATGGAAAAAAAGCGAATTCGAACAATATGCTTAGAAATTTCGCCAGGACTTAGTAATGATAAGGATGATTTTTACAAGATGCTAGTTTATTTATTTGATATGGGTTTTACTTTTTATAATGTCAAACATAAAAAACTGTCTTTTGATGATGTCCTGAAGATTAAAATTCATCAGGATATTATAGGAGTAAACAGTGAATTAGCAGGATGAATTGTGCAAAGATGAGTGGATTGAAATGAAAATACTGTTTTGTGGAGATGTGTGTAGTGAAAATTGCAAAGAGGTTTTATGGGATACGAAGCTGGAAGCATTTATTCGTTCACACGATTATTCATTTGTGAATTTTGAAGGACCAATATATGAAGGTGCAGTATCTGGCACTAAGGTTGGACCATATAAGCGTAATTCAAAGAGAATTGCTAATGCGTTGATTAGTGCAGGATTTAATGCCGTTACTTTAGCAAATAATCATATTATGGATTGTGGAATTGATGGATTAAGGAATACTTTAAATGAAATCAAACCACTAATTCATATTGGAGCTGGAACTGATGTAAATAGTGTGTATCAGCCGTGTGTTTTAGAAGAAAATGATTTTTCCGTTGCTGTCTATTCAATTGCTGAGAAGCAATTTGGCGCGTGTGGTATTGGCGATAAAGCAGGGTTCGCATGGATGTTCAACCCACTTTTTTTCGACAGTATTAGAGAATGCCAGTGCGACATGAAAATAATAGTATGCCACTGTGGGTTAGAAGAATTGGATGTTCCGCTGCCTGAAGTAAGGTGCTTTTACCGAGAATTAGTTGAGGCTGGAGCGGATTTAATTGTGGGACATCATCCGCATGTGATTCAGGGGATGGAGATATACAAAGGGAAAGGCATTTATTATAGTCTAGGTAATTTTGTTTTTGATAATGACGACGGCACAGCTTACAATCCTGTTGGAGCAATTCTAAGTGTCAATATAAATAGAAAGCGCGTAGACAGTGCGTTGTATGAAACAATATATGAAAATGGAACTGTTAGTTTTAAAGATGATAAGGTTGAATTTGAGCTAGCAAACAAAAGAATGAATTCAGCAGATTATGAGAGTATAGTAGATGATTTTTGTAGAGATTACTTTGAACAGTATTATTTAATGTTCATAGCAAATTCTATAGGCTTGGATTTGATGGAAAAGACGAATATTCAGAAATTTGCTGATTATAGACTAAAAGATATACCTTTAAAGTATAGCAAAGCATGGCTGTACCATAACACGGTGATTGAATCTAATCGATGGGCGTTAGAACATGCAATAGGTTGTTTGTTGTAAGTATTCAGATTTGAAATATATGATTATTTTAAAAGGTTAAAGCGCATATGTTTATAAGAGAAGCAGTTTCGGATTGGTTGGGATCAAGGAACTATTTTTATAACACAAGGACAAATACAATAAGTGAAAATATAAATGATGTTATTGATTATTCTCACATTTCATTTCATCCAGAAGGTTTGAACAACTATCTTACTTATGGTTATTCTGTTTTTGGCCAAACACCAATTGATGAAGTGAAAGTATTAGAACCTAATATGAGGGTATTCATAGATGAATCGGGGAAAATTGTTGAAGAACATTTGAAGGATCCGTTTGATGATCTTATGGGGCAGCTATCTACACCGTCCGACACTTTGGATTATCTTAGTTACATAATAAATGAATATGTGGATAAATTTGATCAACAGATTATTGTTCCAACAAGTAGTGGATTTGATTCAAGACTAATTGATGTAATGATCAAAGATAACAAAAGAATTCATGCATATTCTTATGGAATATCAGAAAATCAAAGGGAATCAATAGAGACTGTTTATGCTTCGAAATTGTGTGATATTTTAGGAATACAGTGGAAGCAAATTGAATTGGGGGAGTTCCATTCTTTGATAGATGAGTGGGAACAGTTATATGGAATTTCGACACATGCGCATGGCATGTATCAGATGGAGTTTTATAAAAAAATAAGTGGAATAGAAAAAACGGGGACTGTTATAAGTGGTTTTTTGGGGGATTTATGGGCAGGAAAAGTAAGAATTGGGGAAATAAATTCAATTGATGATTTGAATAAGTTGGGATTGGCACATGGTTTAAGCGCTTGTGGTGCGCCTTGCAAAATTTTACCGGATGATTCTTTGAAAAAAAGATACTTTGATAATAATAAAGATAAATTGAAAGATGAGAACTGGAGAATACTAGAAACTGGAAGGCGAAAGAGGGTATTATTATCATACTTATTGCGAGTTCCGGAGAAGTATGGCTTTCTTTCGTGGAGCCCATTTTTAGATATTAACGCTGTGGCGAAAATAATTAATCTTGATTGGGCGGAAAAAAATAAAAGAAAATGGCAGGTGGATTATTTTAGAAATCGCAATATGCTTATTGGTGATATAGGTCTGTGTTGCAATCAAAGAAATTGTTTAGATGGGCAAGCTTGTATAAAAAATAGACTTAAACCACTAGATGTGAAGCTGCTATCAAGTTTATTTGAAAAATCTTATATTGAAAAAATCAATAGTAGTGTAGCATATTTATCAAATGGTCATTTAGCATACAGTGATTCTGAAGAAATGAAATGGTATTCGAGATATATGGTTTTACATCCAATAGAAACAGTTATGCGTAATACGCAAGGCTTTTATTAGAGCACATTTTTATGAAGGTGTTTTCACTTACATAGATGTGTTGGAAAGGGAAAATGAGTGTGATGAATAGTAAATTGGCCCCGATAGCTATATTTGCATACCGTAGAAAAAACTTATTGGAACAAGTTATAAATGCTCTAAAAGGAAATACATATGCTTCTGAAAGTGATGTGATCATTTTTTTGGATGGTGCAAGAAATGAGGTTGATCAAAAAGGAGTTGAGCAAGTAAGAAATTATGTTGATACTGTTGATGGTTTCAATAGTGTAACTGTCATAAAAAGAGAAAAAAATTATGGTCTCGCGAAGAACATTATTGATGGTGTGACAGAGGTGGTTAATAAGTATGGAAAAATAATAGTATTAGAGGATGATATTGTTACCAGCAAGTATTTCTTAGAATACATGAATAAAGCCCTTGACTTGTATGAAGAAGAGAAAGAGGTTATGGAAGTGTCTGGATATGCTTTTCCACATGGTAGCAAGGGCCTTCCGGAAACTGCGTTTATACATTTTGCAGATTGCTGGGGATGGGCTACTTGGAAGAGGGCGTGGGATTGCTTTGAAAAGAACTCTGTTGAACTAATAAATACTTTTACTGAAGATGATATTTATAGGTTTAATTTTGATGGTAGTTTTCCTTTTTGGAATCAAGTATTGGAAAATGCTAACGGGAGATTGAATACATGGGCAGTTTTTTGGCAAGCTTCTGTGTATAAAAAAGGAGGTCTAATGTTATATCCAACCAAGTCTTTGATTCTAAATATTGGACTAGATGGTAGTGGTGAAAATTGTGGGATTGTCGATGGTTATAATTCTAAACTTGTAAATAAACCGATAGAAGATTTTCCGAAAAAAATAGAAGAAAATAGAGCTGTTCGAGATATTATAAGTAATTATTTAAAAAAGCTATAAAGACTGGAATTGTGATAAATTATGAAAATTAGAACAATCAGTTTTGCAACGTTATATGATCATGCATATTTATCAAGGGGACTAGCGCTCTATCAATCACTTAAAGGGCGTTGCTCGTGTGATTTTGAAATGTATGTTCTTGCGCTGGACTATGATACATTCTCTTTTTTGAATAAAGTTGACGGGATAAAAGTAATTACTACTGAAGAAGTAATAGAGGAGTATCCTGTGCTCAAAAGATTGCGTGAAGAAAGGTGTTATCAAGAGTTCTATTGGACTTTGTCATCTTTTTTTACACAATATGTGATGAGGGTTTATAAAACTGAGGTATGTATATATGTTGATGCCGATATTTACTTTTGGGATGATCCCTGCATTCTGATCAATGAAATGGTACATCAAAAGAAGTCTGTACTGATTACAGAACATAATTATTTCTATAAATACGATCAGACCATTACAAGCGGAAAATTTTGTGTGCAGTTTATGCCTTTTCTTAATGACTTAAGAGGAAATGAAGTCTTGGAATGGTGGAGAAAAAAGTGTGAAGAGAAATGTTGTAGAGATGCGGACGGAGAAACTTTTGGTGATCAGAAATATCTTGATGATTGGGAGATCAGATTTGAGGAATCAGTACATAATTGCAAAAATATAGGTGCTGGGATTGCTCCATGGAATTGTCAAAAATACTATATAGACGATAGTAATGGAAACAAAGTAGTAAGAGATAAGGTTTCAGGTGTATCAGGAAATATTATTTTTTACCATTATCACGAACTTCGCGCGTTAATGGATAATTGTTGGAATATTTCTAGTTACGAAATATCAGATGATTTTAGAACTAAGATCTACAGACCATATATTGAATTACTAGACGAGATAGAGAAAAGTTTTAATGGCGCATTACAAGTTTCTCATCCTGAGTATAAGATGGTTAACAAGTATTTGTTCTACCCCATTCCATATCTAAAGGAAAGACATTTAAAAATATCGTATCAAAAACAAGAGAAAAATCAGTATGTAATAAATGCCAATTTAGATGAGGGGAAGACATTTAATATTGATTTATTAGTAATGACCGATGGAACGTTACGTATTACTAATGTAGATGATCGTGATTTGTTTTTGAACAACTTACATGAAATAATCTGGCATATTCAGGCGGAATTCATGTTTAAAACGGATGATATGCGTGAAATCAATTATCAAATCCTTTGGGCTATTAAAGAAAAGCACCATATTAAACTTGAATGGGTCATAGAAAGAGAAGGGGATTACCGTGTAGAACATCCAATTTATGATAAATTGGAGTTGGTGGAGATACCTTCCGAAAATCGGTACATATCCCAAGATAATCTGTATGTATTATAAATGGCTCTTTGAGAGAAAAGGAGTATCTTCATGAATTGTATTTCGGAAATAATCAAAAGTTATCTTTCTTTATCAGATGGCAGGACAATTGTGATTTATGGCATGGGAACAGTTGGACAATCTTTATTTGATGAAATCAAGTTGGATGAGCCTATCTGTGTAGATAATTATAATAGCTCATATGATGATTCTGGAATACTTGAAAATAATATCGGGAAATACTATATAATCGTCACTCCTTTAAATGCGTATTCTGATATAAGCGATGAACTGAAGCAGTATGGATATGCGGAGATTAAAGATTATATATGCTTGGGGAAGTTACAACCGATACATGATCTGTTCAGGAGAAAAAGCTTTAAAAACTTATTGAAAGGTAACTATAGTAATTGGGAAGAGTTGCAGGAGGAACTTAAATGTCAAAGTGATAATAAAGGATATGCAGAAAAGAATATATTGAATTCTGTGCTAAAAGCAACACAAGCTGTTAGGGAGGGAAAAGCTGAATATGAGAGAGACAGCGTGCTTTTTTATGGGAAATCGTGGAACTTTCAGCTTTTGACCTCAATATATTATATTGCACAAATAATTGGGAAGCAGAAGATATGTTTGCTTGATTTTGGAGGAGCTTTAGGAAGTACTTTTTTTCAGCATAGAGCACTATTGAAAAACATAGATTGGAATATTATAGAGCAAGAAGGGTATGTAAATGCAGGGAGACAAAACATTCCTGAAATTAGCTTTTACCATGATATACAGGAGTATATTGATTCGGGAAAAGACTGTGATGTGCTGAATCTTTCAGGTGTTTTGATGTATTTACCGGAACCATATTCTTCTTTAGAAATGCTATTAAAGAAGCAGTTTCGTTTTGTTATTGTTGACAGAACTTATTTTAATGTTGATGAGCAGGATAGACTATGTGTTCAAAATGTCCCGGATGAAATATACCATGCTACTTATCCGGCATGGCTACTGTCAGAAACCAAAGTTAATCATTTTTTCGAAGAAAATGGATATAAAAAGGTGATGTCATGGTTTTCTACACTTGAGAATGAAGAAAAGGAGTACCTTCTGCTAGATGATGATGGAGGATTATTTATTCCAAGTAAAGGGATGCTATATGTTCATATTCAATTTGATTGAAATAGTAGGAGGTACCATAAAATGAAATTGTTGATCACCGGTGCAGCAGGATTTGTGGCTGGACATTTTCTCCAATACATCAGTGATAATAATGAAGATTATGATGTTATTTGTGTAGATAAAAAAATATGGAAGCAACCAACTATTTCATTAAAAGGATTTAAATCTTTTGATTATAAACAATTGATTTACTAAATGCTGAAGAAGTCCGAGAATTGATAGAAGAAACTAAACCTGACTATATGTTGCATTTAGCGGCTTTGAGTAGTGTTGCGTCTAGTTGGAAGCAACCAACTGAGTGCTTTCTAAATAATACAGTTGCTTTTTTAAATGTAATGGAGGCTGTGCAGTCCTTTTGCCCCAAATGTAGAGTCCTTTCAGTAGGTTCATCTGAAGAATATGGACAGGTAAAATTTGATGATCTTCCTATAAGGGAAAATCAACCATTAAATCCTACCAGCCCATATGCTGTGGCAAGAGTGTCTCAAGAACAGCTATCAAAAATATTTACAGAGTCATACGGAATGCAGATAATACTCACACGATCATTTAATCATATAGGCCCGGGACAAGATGATAGGTTTGTTGTTCCAAGCTTTATAAAGCGTGTCCTTGACTTGAGGTGTGGAGGCGCAGATGAGGGAACTATTGACACGGGAAATGTGAATATTATACGAGATTTTGTGGATGTTAGAGATGTTGTTAGAGGATATGATATTTTATTAAAAAAAGGAAGAATAGGAGAAGTGTATAATTTATGCTCTGGTAAGCGGATTTCGCTTCAGAGTGTCTTGAATATCATTTCTAAGGAGGTGGGGGTTAAAATTTCAGCAAGAATAAATCTGGAATATGTTCGTCCTCAGGATAGTAAAGAAACAGTGGGGACTTATTATAAGATGAATGCAGAGTTTGGATGGGAACCACATATTGATATAAGAGAATCTATCAAAGATATGATTGCATGGCAAGAATCACAACAATGATTATAGAGAATGGGATTTTTCTATGAAGATAAGTATAATCACGCCTGTATACAATGGCGGAGAGACAATTGAACGAACCATTAAGTCAGTAATCGAACAGAAATGTGATGATTTGGAATACATCATTGTTGATGGAATGTCTACGGATAGGACATCAGAAGTAATAAAGCGGTATTCCCATTTCATTTCTTGTTATATTCGTGAGAAAGATGAAGGAATATATGATGCGATAAATAAAGGAATTAGTGCAGCTACGGGTGATATCGTTGGAATAATCAATAGTGATGATTGGTATGAGGAGAATTGTATTGATAGTATTATAAAATGTTTCAGCACTGAATTAGTAGATATAGCATATGGTGACTTTAACGAAATTGATGGGTGTACGGTAGAGAAACGAAGAGCTGGGGATCTTAAGCGTACATGTTTGGAGATGACCGTACCACATCCAACGATGTTTGTAAAAAAGAGCATATATGATTCGATGGGATGTTATAGTACAGAATATCGTATTTCTTCAGATTATGACTTTGTACTAAGATGCTACATGGCGGGCTTGAGATTTAAGCATATTTCTCACATATTAGCTAATTTTTCACTTGGAGGAATCAGTTCCAAAGATTTGGTGCTTTGTAAGAAAGAAACTCAAGATATTTTGAAAAAACATATTGATGATTTTTCATTAAATAGATGTTTCAATGAAATGTTAGACAGGGAACTTGTCGTGCATGGAGCAGGCTTTTGGGGGAAGTGGTTAGTTGATAAATTAGTAAAGCTATACACAGATGATATTGTTTGGGTTGATCAGAATTGTAGCGATGAAATGAAAGAAACTGAGTTTGGAATAAATATACGGCATCCGGATGAAGAAAATGGAAGTGAAAAGCAAATAATTGTGGCGATATACGATGATAAAGATGTAGAAAAAATGTATTTATCGCACAGTAAAAAAGTTATCAGCATAAGACAACTTTTGGATAGATATATGGATATTGTTTATACGTCAAGAAATTCCTTTACTGATTAAACAGGAGGAAGGCAGAACTGATGAGAATATATATTTTTGGACTTGGAAAGGGAAAAGAATACGTAGATCGCTGTCTGCGTAAAGATGTGGAAATAATTGCATTTATTGATAATTATAGAGCAGAAAACATCAGTATTGACGGGATACCTGTTATAAAACAACAGGATATTTCGGATGATTATGACTACATAGTTATTTCTTTAATGATGCATAAAGAAATTAGGTTAGAATTAGCAAATAGCGGCATAGAAGATAGGAAACTGATCTCTTTTTTTGATTTTGACGCTGCTAATAATAGTGAATATTGGCAAATTATTGATTCCTATAAGTGGCGTACAGAACTCCAATGGAAACATTATAGAGAGTTTGTATTGCCATTATTATGGAATATTAATTATGAAATATCAGCAGATAAGCTTATTGAAGAAAAACTCATTCCGAGAATTCATTCGGCTGAGGAGGCAATAGACATAATTGTTTCGAAACAACGTTCATTGGTAAGGCTGGGAGATGGTGAATTTGAGCAAATAAGAGGTATGGAGCGAGCAAATTTCCAAGATGCTGACAAGGAATTAGGAGCAAAACTCCAAGAGATATTGGATTCTGAGGATGAACGAATAGTAATAGCGATTGCCGATAATTATGGGAGTCTCGAAAAATACACAGATGAGGCTGCTCGGGGAATACGTGAGTATATGACTCCTGAAGTTCGAAGAGATCATATGAGATTGCTTAATCCGAATAAGACTTATTATGATGCATACTTATCCAGGACATATCTCATGTATAGAGATAAAGCTAATGCAGGAGAAAGATTTAAAAACAGAAAACGTATATGGGAAAATCGTGATGTACTTATAATTGAAGGAGAACATACCAGGTTTGGCGTGGGAAATGATCTGTTGGATAATTCGAAGAGTATAGAAAGGATTCTTTGTCCGGATAAGAATGCATATTCTAAATATGATAATATTCTAGATAATGCTTTAGAGTATGGCAAGGGAAAACTAATATTAGTTGTTCTTGGCCCGACAGCGACTCTTTTGGCTTATGATTTGGCGATTAGAGATTATTGGGCTGTTGATATAGGGCAGCTTGATACTGAATATGAATGGTTTTTACGTGGAGCAGAGACTAAATGTATTATTCCTAACAAGACTGTTAGTGAATTGACCAGGTATTCGAAATGTGTGACAGATATAGATGATCCAGCTATCAAGAAATACTATTCAGAAGTAGTAGCGCAAATTTAACTGTAAGAGGGTTAAATTTGTAGTATGAAAAAATACTTATTAGGGGGAGCCTGTGTCTGAAAACAATCCAATTATCAGTATCATAATTCCAATTTATAAAGGAAAACAGTATATTTCCCAGCTTATAGATCAGGTTAACGCAAATGCGACTGTTATCCCAGACTATAATGTGGAGGTTGTTCTATATAACGATTATCCTGAAGAAAGAATAGAAAAGATATTCGGAGCATTCTCAAGTAATCTAAGCGTTAAGGTTATTAATGGTGACGACAACTTAGGCATACATGGTGCCCGGATTGCCGGGTTAAAAGGTTCAACCGGAGAAATAATTATGTTTTTGGATCAGGATGATTACATATATCCCAACTACCTTAAAAGCCAACTTGCGGTTTTGGGTGACGGGGATATTTCTGTATGCAAAGTAATCCATAACGGTAAATGTCACTATTCTCCATCATTTAAATTTGAAGATGTAGTTACACCTGATTTTATTATGAATAGATGGAATCCTATTGTTTCTCCAGGACAAGTTTTGATTCGTAGAAGAGCTATTCCCAAACTATGGATTAATAAAATACTAAAAACGAACGGAGCAGATGATTATTTTCTATGGCTACTGCTTGCTAAAAATGGAACGATATTCAAACTTAATGATGAGATTCTGTTTGAGCATACTGTTAATGGGGATAACACTTCTCTTGATACCAATCGTATGATGGATTCTGAAGCAGAAATGATCAAGTATTTATTAGAGAGCGGATTGTTTTCTAAGGAAGACGAAAAAGAGCTCATCAATCTTCAAATGTCTCTTAGAAGAATACATATAAAAGAGCTAGAAGATTATAGAGAGTCGTTTTTGTGCTATAAGACGCTGTATGATGGTTTATCAAGTGAATTAAATGATAAAAAGATTGGAATATATGGGGCAGGGATAATAGGCAGAACTTTGGGGCACATACTGATCAGTCACTACAATGTGGATGCTGTTTATATTGACAGAAATGCAGGCAATATAGATATAGAAGGTAAAGCTTATACTCCGGAAAATGTGCCGGATGATTTGGACATCGTTGTTGTGACGCCTTTGCCTGGAAGAGAAAAAATCATATCGGATATTAAAGGTATTTTTAATTGTAAGATATGTTCGCTAAATGAATTTCTTCAGATGAGGAATACGAATGACTGAAATATCAATAATAGTTCCAATTTATAACTCTATTAACCATCTTGAGCAATGCATCGATAGTATTTTGGATCAATCTTTTCGTGATATAGAGGTGATTCTTGTTGATGACGGGTCATATGATGGCAGTGAAAAGGTTTGTGATGAGTATGATAATAAAGATGAGCGTATCAAGGTGATACATCAAGAAAATGGCGGATTGGTAAGTGCCAGAAAAGTTGGATTTATGGCGGCTTCCGGTAAGTGGATTGGGTTTGTCGACAGTGATGACTGGATTGAAGTAGATATGTATGAGAAACTTTACAGGCTGGCAAATGACAACGAAGTGGACATTGTTATGTGCGGTCGATTTGAAGATTCTGATTATGGTAGTAAGAAGGTATTTCATGGATTTGAAGAGGGAATATATAGAAGATCGGATTTGGAGAAAAAAGTTTTTTCCAAAATGATAGTGAATGAGTATTTTTTTGAATGGGGAATATTTCCAAGCTATTGGGATAAATTATTTAAAAAAGAATGCTTAAAGAAGTATATATTGCAGGTTGATAATAGAATTACTATGGGGGAAGATGCTGCTTGTATATATCCGTGTTTATACAACGCGGATAGTATTTATATACTTAAGGAATGCCTTTACCATTATCGTCAAACGTCAGGTTCTATGGTAAAGAAAACGCCAGATAATATACAGCTAGAAAGAGAAAAATATAGAATACTCTATCAAACTGTCAAAAAACAGTTTTCTGAGAATAACTTGGTATTTGGACTGGAAGATCAATGGAAGAAATATCTCCTGTTTTTAATGACTCCCAGAGCGGATATTCTTTATGAAGGAATTTATGATCTTGATTACCTCTTTCCGTTTCCGGAAGTGAAGAGAGGAGACAAAATAGTCATATATGGAGCAGGATTGTGGGGACAGAGGTTGTACAATAGTCTCAGCAAAACGGGTTTTTGTGATGTAGTGGCTATCGCTGATCAAAACTATGAATTGCTTAGAAAAGAAGGTTTGGATGTAATATCTCCTGAGAAGATAGGAGATTATAAGTTTGATGCCATAGTTGTTGCGGCTTCGTTCCAAAGAACAAGGATGGCGATACTAGAATACTTAAACGAACGATATCCTTTTGAAAAGATTTTGGGATTAAATGAAGAAAACGTGTTTTCTGATAAAACAATGCAAGCTTTTGGATTGGATTAAGGGGGGATGAGCATGCTTGGGTTGGATAGAATATATAATGCATTATCGGATGAACAATCACGCAATATATTTATGAATCGTTTAATGTATTCTATTAGCAACGATAGAGATTATATTAGGAAGATGATCAGAAACGAGTTAGATGTCTATGCTGATGATCAGATGAATGAACTTATTCGTTGGACCAATAATGGTACAAAGAGAATTGTTGTTTTTGGAGCCGGATTTGCGGCGTGTCAGATTATTGAAACATTAAGAGATTTTGGCATCAATGTAGATTTCATTTGCGATAATAATAAGTCTATATGGGGATCTGAGAGATATGGACTTATTGTTAATGATCCTATAGTATTGCAGGATTATCAGGATTCATATGTGGTTGTTGGTATTAATGCATGGAGAAATGATGTATATAAACAACTAGTATCCATGGGAATAGATGAGGAACGCATCTTTTTACCTCAAAAGGATTGGTGGCTAGGCAAATATGATCAATATTTTGACTTGGATATCATTAAACCTACAGAAAATGAGGTATTCGTGGATGGTGGAGCTTTAGATGGCATGGATAGCCAAAGATTCCTTGAATGGTGTGATTATAATTATTCCGGTATTTTTGCATTTGAACCTGATCATGAAAATTGTATAAGGACAAATGAGAAGTTGAATAAAAACCACGACATAGTAATCTATGAGAAAGGGTTGTGGGATTGTTCTACAGTTCTTAGGTTCAACTCAGGGAATAATGAAATTTCTTCTATTTCTGAGACTGGCGATATTGAGATAAATACTATGTCTATAGATGAGATACAGAAAAGCAAAAGTATTCCGATTACGTATATTAAGATGGATATTGAGGGAAGTGAAGCAAAAGCACTTGATGGGGCACGCGAAACTATAAAGCGAGACAGGCCAAGGTTGGCAATATGTGTATATCACAAGCCTGAAGATATAATTGAACTACCACTAAAAATATTGGATATGAATCCAAATTATAGATTGTATTTGCGACACTACAGCTATGTTGATACAGAGACTGTTTTGTATGCGATATAAAAGCGTTGAATCAAAAGCTTTTACTGAAGGACATACAAGAAATGCATCATCTTTGGTTACGGGTAATGCTTTGACAAATAAAACCCCCACATTTCTGCGGGGGAGAGATGAAAATCAAGCATCTTGAAAACTTTATTTTTTTATCTTTTTTTCAAGATCGGCTTGTATTTTTGCAATGGAGGCTTTCTTTTCGGCAATTTCAGCATCCAACTTAGCAATGGAGGCGTCCTTTTCAGCAATCTCAGCTAAGTATTTTTCTTCAGCATCAGTATAGCCGGCTGTGTACATGGAGTTCATCTGCTCTCTGTAACGGCGTTGGCCTTCGAGAATATCTTTTTCACGGTTGCTATAATCAAGTTCAAATATCAAGTTTCTATCTCCTTATATTTGGCAAGCTCAGCTTGTAATTTGGCGATGGTAGCGTCCTTTTCTGAAAGGGCAGCATCCTTTGCTGCAAGGGAAGCGGCATTCTCTGCAAGAGAAGCATCCTTATCAGCGATGGTGGCATCTTTTTTTGCTAGAGCGACGTCTTTTTCAGCAAGAGCAATATCTTTTTCAGCAAGCTCAGCTTCGTATTTTTCTTCAGCGTCAGTATAGCCTGCGGTGTACTGAGAATTCATCTGCTCTCTGTAACGGCGCTGGCCTTCGAGAATTTCTTTTGCCTGATTGTCGTAATTAAGTTCGAAGATCAAATTTCCTACCTCCTCGATATCAGGATGGTTCTTGGCAAGAGTTTTAAATTCTTCCCAAGTGGTTGCTTTAAAAAGGTTCGCCCAGTACACAAGGTTGTTGGTAATATCTTCTTGTGTGGCAAGATCTGTGTGGTTTAATTGTAGCACATTTATACCAAATTTATCAGTATACAAGTGATGGCTTTTGAGATTGATAAGACGGTATTTCGCATAGAATTCCGGTTCTGCATGGGGGAGAAGCTCCTGATCGGTGATGCAAAATAAAGTTGTGGGTTTGACTAGGGAATAATTGTCGCCACTGCCGATGTTGTCATATGCTCGGCACAGATAGATTATTGAGCGAGATGTCCAATACTTGTCAGGGTATACCTGGAGCTCAATATTGAGAATCTCATTATTGTTGAGAGTGAGCTTTACATCCATGATTGTTTCTTTGCCTGCGCTGTTGAGGTCAATGGGATTCGTGACAATGACACTTTTTACATCATCCGGAGATAGGCCTTTTAGGGCGCATACAAGGCCGGTTAAGGCTCTCTCGGATTTTTGCATGACATAATGGAACATCATGTCGCTCATGAGAGTGAACTCGATTTCTCCTGTTGCTGTTTCGTAGGTTAATGTTTTGCGATTGTCATTTGTTTTTGACATAATAGAATATAATCCTTTCTGGATACGTAGATTTGGCGGATTCGCCATACATCGGCTTAGAATTGTCATTGAAAGACTACCGATGTTTTCTATGATATCAGACAAATCTTAAGAAATACCGTCGAAAAATCTTAAGATTTTATGTAGATAGGTCAGATTGAGCAGGGGGCTATATGAAAACTATCATCTTCGGCGCCCAAGGCTATGCGCTTGGCGTCTGTGAAGCGATGAAAACTTTATATCCTGAGCGGGAGATTCCTTTCTTCATGGTTTCGAGCCTTGAGGGGAATCCGGCTGTGCTTGCGGGGATTCCGGTGACAGAGATTGCGGATGTCTCTGCGTCTTTTTCTGATGAAGAGAAAAAAGAGGTTGAGGTCATTATCGCTACGCCTGAGAATGTCCAGCAGGAGATAGAGGAGACGCTGGATGGATATGGATTTAGTAATCACAGCAGACTTACCGGCGAACGCTGGGGTGAGCTTATGGATGCTTTCCATGCAAAGAGTGGGGAGTTTACGCCGCTTGCGGCATATTCTGTAAATGGAGCGACGCCCACAGGGGTGAATATCTTCTTTGCCAGATCTCATAAGGATAAAGAGCTTAAGACTAAGATTGTAAGACCGGAATATATGCATGCAATCCAGGTTGGCGCGGCAAATACCGATGAGCGGATTACTGATATTACAGATGATACCGGGGACAATATTTCTGCAAAGAACGGGAACTACTGCGAGATTACGGGGCTTTACTGGATCTGGAAGAATAGATTGTGCGAAGCCGGAAATGGCAGCAGCGCAGAAGAGCAAGATAAAGATAACGAGAACTACTTCGGCCTTGCGCAGTACAGGCGAAGCTTTGAGCTTACAGAGGATGATCTGCGAAAGCTCTTTTGCAACGACATAGATGTTTTGCTTCCGTATCCGCTCATGTACGAGCCGGATATCAACAAGCATCATGAAAGATATTTAAAGGATGCGGATTGGAAGGCTCTTTTGGCAGCGCTGAAAGAACTTCGGCCTGAGTATGCCGAGTATTTTCCGAAAGTCTTGGGGCAGCAGTATATGTACAATTACAACGTGATCCTTGCCAAGAAACAGGTGCTTAAAGACTACTGTGATTGGCTTTTCCCTGTGCTTGCACGCGTTGAGGAATTATCCGTTCCCAAGGGCAGCGAACGCTCCGACCGTTACATCGGTTACATGGTCGAGACGCTGGAGACGTTGTATTTTATGAAGAACAAGGATAGGCTCAAGATTGCGCATAAAGAGTGCAGGATGTATGTGTGAGGATAGGTAAAATTTTATAAGACAAAAAGAAATATCTAGTTAGAGTAGTGATTGAATAGATCAAGAAATTCAGAAACGGTGACTATTTGAACGCTTTTGTGTTTTTTGACATCAAGAAGGTCTTTATCTCCGCTTACTATATAATAGCATTTAGCGTCTAGGGCACATTCGATGAATTTGTTGTCATCAGGATCGCGACATACGTTCAATTTGGATTTTGATTCGATAAGCGTAATCTTTGATTCAATATCAAATAGAGGCAGTCGAGGAGCGTTTTTGGAATACTTTTCTCTAAGGTATTCTACAGTTTCCATATATTCTTCGAAGATTTCTACAGTTGCAAAACAATCTGTTTTATCATTCATTAGGAGGTCAACAACTTCTTTTGGCTTACCGCCAAAGAAAATAGCAGAAGCAATGACATTTGTATCTAAAACTATTCGCATCAGGATTTTCTCCTTTTCCTGACGGCGGAGACTGCTTCGTCAATATCACTTTCTTTCATGCCAACACGTTCAGCCCATTCTTTGGATTTTTCCATAAGCTCGTTAAACTCTTTAAGGTCAGGAGCAATTATTGGTTTGAGCAATATATTGTCACCATCTGTGAAGACAATCAGTTTACTACCGATATCCAATGAAAGAGCGTCTCGGATATTCTTTGGAAGAACAACTTGTCCCTTTGAAGAAACAGAAGTAACCTCAGTAATGATTTCTGACATATGGGTTCTCCTTTCAGGTAAGATTTTCTTACTTAAAAGATACCAATTTTGCGGAAAGCTGTCAATAATATTATCTTTTATCATATTCGTTGTTAAAACAACTCCAGTACTTTTTTGATAAATGTGGAATAATTCACGCGATTGCGCGGTATTCTCATGTATATGAACAGTTTTATATACATGGATAAAAGAATTGATTTGGATTGTACGATAGAATAAATCTTTAGTCAAGTGGTAGAATAAATATTGAAAGAAATGATTGAAGTTCTATGAAAGGTGCCCATGCTATTCGATTTCATTTTTGGAAAAAATAAGAAAACTCCATCAGTCCCACCCTACGATTACGACCCGTCAAAAGAAAAGCCAATAATCCGAGCATCTATCTGCACCGGCGAGCAGGTTGCGGGTTTGAAGGATTTAGTAACGGGCGAGTTCCACGAGATAATGCTGATCCGCGGCGAGAAGGATCTTCAGGATTTCAAGAAGGCGTGCGGGGTGGAGAAAGTGGAGAAGGAGTACTGAAGGGAAAATCTGCTTAAGCGAAAGCTCTTTTGTATAAATCTTATACTTCTAGTTGCCAATCCTGCCTTTGATAAATATAATATATCGGTAAACTTATTTTTTCTGATATAATAGGTAGTGATTTCAGAATTTTATGGAGATAAGGAATATAATGAAGAATTCGATTTTGGATAACAAGACAATATTGGTTACGGGCGGTACAGGCTCTTTTGGACATTGCTTTACCGAGTATGTCCTTCAGCACTACAATCCCAAGAAGATCATCATCTACTCAAGGGATGAGTACAAGCAGTTCACCATGGCCAATGAGAAGATATACAAAGAGAATGCAGACAAGATGCGTTTCTTTATCGGTGACGTAAGGGACGGAGCGAGATTTGAGCGTGCGTGTGAGAATGTTGATTACATCATTCATGCGGCTGCACTTAAGCAGGTGCCTGCATGCGAGTACAATCCTGATGAGGCGATCAAGACCAATATCACGGGTGCGCAGAATGTTATCAACGCTGCGCTTAATACAGGAGTTAAGAGAGTAGTTGCTCTTTCAACCGATAAGGCGGTTAATCCGGTTAATCTTTACGGTGCGACCAAGATGGTTTCTGATAAGCTCTTTATTGCAGCCAATGCATATTCGGGAACTAAGGATGTGAATTTCTCTATCGTTCGTTACGGTAACGTTGCGGGCAGCAGAGGATCTATCATTCCTTTCTTCAAGCAGCTTATTGAGAAGGGTGAGAAAGAGCTTCCTATTACGGATTATCGCATGACTCGTTTCTGGATCAGTCTTCCCGAGGGTGTTGAGCTTGTTCTCAAGGCTCTTGCTGAGGCTAAGGGCGGAGAGACGTTCATCAGTAAGATCCCTTCATTCCATATCAAGGATCTTGCAGAGGCTATGTGCCCGGGCATCAAGACTGTTGAGGTTGGTATCAGACCCGGCGAGAAGCTTGATGAGATCATGGTAACAACAGAGGATGCTCCTTTTACATACGAGTATGACAAGCACTTCATCGTATATCCTCAGGTTACATTTAATGATAAGCAGGTTCCGGATCTTTCGGGCAAAAAAGTTTCCGATGGATTCTACTACAGTTCAGGTAATAACACAGAGTGGATGAGCGTTGAGGAGATCAGAAGAAGGCTTTCGGAAGCTGTTGATCACTGAGAATATGCAAGGCATATTTTGCACATAAGCTTTTAGAAACAGAGGATTGATATGCTAAAAAAATTATCCGGTTTTTTTACTGAAAAAATGCTTGCAGTGGTATTTTTAGCATTTTATATTATTTCATGCCTTCCGGTTATTTATATTGGATTGTTTAATTATGCTACGGGAGATGATCTTCTTTATGGTTCTGTCGTTAAGAGAGCTATAGCTGATCATAAGTCTTTAATTGAGACACTTCGATTGGTGTGGGAAGATTTTGTGAATGAATACTATACTTTTCAGGGAACATGGTCTTCGCAGCTGTTATGGCGCTTTGAGCCAAGTATCTGGGGAGAGAAGCTATATATAATCACAATTTTTATTGCGATTGGTTCACTTTCTTTTGGAACAATGTATTTTCTATACACTATTCTGGTAAAGAATATGGGATATAGTAAGGCAGTGTTTGTAGCTGCGAGTAGTTTACTATTATTCTTTTCTGTTCAGTACATGCCGTTTCCAAGAGGTGGTTTGTACTGGTACACAGGCATGACACATTACACCATGCCTTATGGTCTTGCACTTATCGCTATTGCTTCTTCAATTAATTTCCTTAAAACCGGGAAGAAGAGATATATGGTGATAATTGCATTGATTCTTTTCTATTTGGGAGGGTCGGGATATCCTTCCGTAACTGTAGGAGGAATCGGCGTTGCATATTTTATGCTCATTGGATTCTTTATTTCTGAATCTGAAGTAAAGAGTAGAGCAAAATACTTTATTATACCGTTGTTGATCGAAGCAGTCGGATTTATAATAAGTGCGATAGCACCCGGGAATCATGTTAGGGGCGGAGAAGACTATGGATTTAGCATGACCAGAGTGGGACTTGTGTTTTATAGATCCATAGTGAAGGGTATTATAGGCCTGTTTAAGTATTTCATAGAGGTTAGACCACTGTTTTTATTGCTTATCATAGTATTTACCATTGCATTATTCAATAAAACAGATATTAAGATCAGCTTGAAAACAGTTCTGTTAACTGCTGTGCTGGGGCTGTTTCTTGTATGTATGACAAGGTCCCCCGAAGTATTTGCGGGCGCTACAGTTGAAGCCGGCTTTTCCGGCGGTGTATATGATACATATTATTATGTGAGTTTATTGTATGTTACTATAATGAGTTTTATGCTGGGGAGCTACATAGCTCAGAATAAAGATATTAAGCTTGATAAGGCTAAAGTGTATATGGGAATTATTTCTTTTGCACTTCTTTTTTGCCTTGTGGCAGGTAAGTATCTGATTGGTAATTCATTGTTTTATAATTGTTATACATTTATAAGCAGTGGTCACCTTCATGATTTTGAAGAACAGATGCAAGAGAGATTTGCTCTTTTAAAAGACTCCGAGGGAAAAGATGTGGTTGTACCCTCTATGAATGATGAGCAAGGACCGATCATGCATATGCCTATTACTGAGGATCCTGATAACTATACCAATAGGGTGACTAGGCTGTTTTATGGTTGCAAGTCAGTTGTTGCAATGGATAGAGCCAAATGGACAGAAGAACAGCAGCAAACGATATTTCGTTAACTCCTTAAGACTTTCTTAAGATTAACGGCAGAAATTCTTAATTTTGTTCCAAAACCATTTATTTCTAAAAAAATGGTGCTACAATGAATTTGGTGTACAGCAAAAGACAGAGAAGGTGTACAGCAGATAAGAGGAGAAAAAGGAATGAGAAAAATATATACGAAGGCATTTTCAGTAATGCTTTCACTTACAATGGTTCTTGCTGCGTGCTCTGCTCCGGGGAAGGGAACGGACACTGCGGAAGAATATGTTAACGAAGACATTATAAATAATGGAGAGCAGGCGAATGACGCCGCATCTCAGGACGCTTCAATTGTGGTGGCTGAGAATCTTACACAGCCTGCATTGGAGCAGGGAGCTGCATCAGCTTCAACTTCAACAGCCACACAAGAGCAGCCTGCACAGGAGACACCTGAAGAGGAGAAGGCTCCTGACAGATGTTATATGGTATTCATCGGTGATAGCCAGATGGAGAATGGATTAAGTGAGAGAACGGACATTGCGCACTTGGTTGCTGAGAGAGTTCCTCATGCCAAGGTTTATAATCTTGGAATCGGCGGAACTACTGCTTGTGTTGAGATGTCTACTTCAGACACTAATCTGGACAACTGGGATTCACCTTCATTTAACGGAATCTGCTACGGTCTTGCAGGCAAGATCGATGTAGACGGCGTATTTGCCAACCGTGAAGACGTAAGACATGCTATAAAAGAAATTAATCCCGCTACAGTTGATTATTATTTTATAGAATATGGTGCCAACGATTTCTTCCAGAAGATGCCGCTTGACAATACTCAGCACGACGGCAATGATCTTCATACTTATTACGGCGGACTTGAGAGAGGTATAGCTACCCTTAAGGAAATCAGTCCCCAGGCCAAGATTATCGTTATGACACCTTTCTACGGAATTTATACAGACGGTAACGGTAAGTATCTCGGTGACTCATACATCGTAAGTAACGGGGTGGATACACTTGCCAATTATGCAAGAAAGGCACTTAATGTTGCCGATGATATGAAGGTTATCGATTTCGATTGTATGAACGATAAGCGTTTTGATCTTTACCTTGACACCGCAGATGAGTACCTTATGGACGGAACCCATCTTACACTTAAGGGAAGACAGGCAGTTGCAAGACTTCTTGCACATATTCCGAATTTCTATGAGGGTAACGAACCTTATGAGTATTTGGAAAGTGATTATATCAAGATAGCAGATTTTGATCCCGAGGAATATTTCATGGTACCCAGTTCCGAGCTCAAGGAAGAAAACTTCAAGAAGCTTAGGGACGGCGGATTTGAATGGGCTCGCGAACACGGAGCAGCCTTAGACGATTAAGTTTACGCACGGATTTCGCATCCATGCGTAAATCCTTCAACAAAATAACCAACAAAAGGAAAGCCCACAGACTCCCTCAAACGTCTGTGGGTTTTTCCTTGTCTAAATTTAGGGGAATTCGCGTAATTCTTGAAGAATTTAGGCTCTTAGAGTATACTACTAATATTAGTGGTACTATGCCCTTGTGGCGACCGCTTATTTTAAACTATAGAAGTTGAGGGTAAACAATATGAAAAAGGCTCTTATAATTGGTGCAGGTCCTGCAGGACTTACAGCTGCTTACGAGCTATTGACCAAGTCAAAAGATTATCAGGTAGTGATATTTGAGGAGACCGACCAGTTTGGCGGTATTTCCAGAACCGTAGAATACAAGGGTAACCGCATGGATATGGGCGGTCACAGATTCTTTACCAAGGTTCCCGAAGTTAACGAGTGGTGGGACAAGATGCTCCCTCGTCAGGGTAAGCCCACTTACGATGATATAGTTCTAGACAGACCGATGCAGATGAATGAGGGTGGCCCGGATCCGGAGAAGACGGACAGGGTTATGCTCAGAAGAAACAGAGTATCCAGAATCTTTTTTGACCGTAAGTTCTATGACTATCCTATTTCTCTGAAGGCTGAGACTTTCAAGAACATGGGACTTATCAAGACAGTTGAATGTGGATTTTCTTATATAGGTGCTATGCTTTTCAAACGCAAAGAGAATTCACTCGAAGATTTCTATATTAACCGTTTCGGTAAGAAGCTCTATTCAATGTTCTTTGAATATTACACAGAGAATCTTTGGGGCAGACATCCTTCCGATATCGATCCTTCATGGGGAGCGCAGCGAGTTAAGGGCGTTTCAATTATGGCGGTTCTTAAGAATGCTTTCCGTAAGCTTACAGGAAAGACGGGCGGTAAGGTTGAGACATCTCTTATCGAGGAGTTCAGCTATCCCAAGCTCGGTCCCGGACAGCTCTGGGAGGTGACGGCCGATGAGATCAAGAAGCTCGGCGGTACGATCATCATGAACGCCAAGGTTACCGGAATCAAGAAGGACGGCAATCACATCAAGGGCGTATCCTACATAATGGATGGTAAAGAGGTTGAGATTGACGGTGATATCGTTATCAGCTCAATGCCTATCAAGGATCTTGTTGCAGGAATGAATGATGTTCCCGCTGATCCTGCAAGGATCGCGGCAGGACTTCCTTACCGTGATTACATGACTCTCGGCGTACTTGTTCCAAAGCTCAATCTTGAGAATAAGACCAAGATCAAGACAATCGGCAATATCGTGCCCGATAACTGGGTTTACGTTCAGGACAGAACAGTTAAGATGGGAAGATTCCAGATCTACAACAACTGGTCTCCTTATTTGGTAAAAGATCTTGAGAACACCGTATGGGTGGGACTTGAGTATTTCTGTTTTGAAGGCGATAACATGTGGAACATGACTGAGGATGAATTCGCTAAGATGGCTATCGATGAGATGGTGACACTTAACCTCATTAGCAGCGCCGACGAGGTTATGGATTATCACATGGAGAGAGTTAAGAAGGCATATCCCGCTTACTTTGATACCTATGAAGAGATGGATAAGCTCATCGAGTATCTCGATACTATCGACAATCTCTACTGTGTAGGTAGAAACGGTCAGCATAGATACAACAATATCGACCATTCAATGTGTACTTCTTTCGAGGTTGTAAAGAATATCATTAGCGGTAAGACAGACCGCAGCAACATCTGGAACGTCAACACCGAGAAGGAATATCATGAGACTGATGCGGCAGAGAATGCAGCAGAAGAAGAGGTTGAAGTAGACTAACGGGCGTATAAACCCCAAGATATATTTGCAAACACAATGCGGTGCTTGAAAGAACATGGCACCGCATTTTTTAAGTAATCAGCAGACTCAGTTTTTTGAGTCGTGCTGTAGGAGTATTTATGAAAAAAATCAGCATTTTAATCCCTTGCTTCAACGAAGAGGAGAACGTCGAGGGAATATCGGCAGCAATCGAGCAGGTTCTTATAAAAGACCTTTCGAATTACGACTACGAGATCGTATTTATAGACAACGCATCAACTGACAGCACAAGAGCCAAGATTGAAAAAATCTGTGAAGGCAACAAGAAGATCAAGGCAATCTTTAACGTGACGAATTTCGGTCAGTTCAATTCGCCGTTCCACGGAATGTGTTCGCTTGACGGAGACTGCGTGATCCCTGTTTGTGCGGACTTCCAGGATCCCGTTGAGATGATCCCCGTTTTTGTAAAGAAGTGGGAAGAGGGACATAAGATAGTCAGCGGTGTTAAATCATCGAGTAAGGAAAACGGATTCATCTATTTCCTTCGTACGATGTATTACAAGATGATAAAGAATATGTCTAAAGTTCGCATGATCGAGCACTTCACGGGTTTCGGACTTTACGATAAGACTTTTATTCAGCTTCTTCGTAAGCTTGATGATCCGGTGCCTTTCATAAGAGGTATTGTTGCTGAGTACGGCGAGGGCTTTAACATGACTACCGTCGAGTACGAGCAGCCTCAGAGAAGAGCCGGTAAGACTCACAACAATTTTTATACTTTATACGATGCGGCGATGCTCAGTATTACATCTTATACTAAGGTGGGACTGCGTCTTTGCACGATTGCGGGCTTTGTCTGCGCGCTTATCGATATCATCGTAGCTTTTGTTTACCTTGTGCTTAAGCTTACTCACTGGTACAGCTTCCATGCAGGTTACGCGCCGATGATCATCGGAATGTTCCTTATCGGGGCTGTTCAGCTCTTTTTCATAGGACTTATGGGCGAGTATATTCTCAACATCAACACGAGAGTTATCGGTCGTCCCATCGTGGTCGAAGAAAAACGTATCAACTTCGATACAGAGCAGAAGTGATGCGTATCTAATATAAATGTTCGGGAGAGAGTATGAGCTTTATTTCGTATGCGTTCATGGCATTTTTGCCGGTAGCAGTACTTATAAACTTCATAGTTCCAAGAAAATACCGCTACATCTGGCTTCTTATTGTGAGCCTTGCGTTTTATGCAACGGCAGGGATAGGGGCTGCGATTATTTTGGTTATCTCTATGGCTTCCGTTTATGCGGCGGGCCTTTTGCTTGATAAGTATAGAGATAAGGCCAAGCAGATTTTTATCTCATGCCTTGTATTTAATCTTGGAATTCTTTTTGTATTTAAATATCTTAATTTCTTTATGAGAATTGTGGGGCTGGTGTCGTTCGGTGCTATTGATGACATACGCTTCAATCTGATACTTCCGATCGGACTTTCTTTTTACATTCTTAAGTCCGCAGGATATCTTATCGACGTTTACAGAGGTGACATTGAAGCCGAGAAAGATCCGGTTATGCTGGCTCTTTTTATCTCATTCTTCCCTCAGATAGTTGCGGGACCCATCGAGAGAGCTGGCAATATGCTGCCTCAGTTTAAAGATCCTACGCCTGTTGATTTCGACAGATTCAGAAACGGATTTCTTCAGATTCTCTGGGGATATTTCTTAAAGCTTGTTGTGGCCGAGAGGCTTGCAATATTTGTTAATACTGTTTTTGACACAGAGACGGAGCTTGGCATAAACGGTGCTCCGGCGCTTGTTGCGATTCTTTTTTACACATTTCAGATATATACCGATTTCGCAGGATATTCGCATATATCGATAGGTGTTGCGAGGATTCTTGGAATCGATGTTATGAAGAACTTTGAATCTCCGTATCTTGCAATGTCGATCGCGGAGTTCTGGAGAAGATGGCATATTTCGCTTTCATCCTGGCTCAGAGATTATCTCTACATTCCGCTTGGCGGAAACAGGAAAGGAACAATCCGGAAGTACATAAATATCATGATAGTCTTTGCAGTGAGCGGATTGTGGCACGGAGCGAACTTTACGTTTGTTGTTTGGGGACTGCTGCACGGATTGTATCAGGTGATCGGAAAGGCATTAACTCCGGCAAGAGATAAGATCATAGAATTATTCAATATCGGAAGATACAGTTTTTCTCACAGAGTGGTAAAGACTGCGGTCACTTTTTTCCTTGTAAGCTATGCGTGGGTGTTCTTTAGAGCGGACAGCATCGGCGATGCGGTGAGGATTGCCGGAAGCTCTTTTTACTTCACACCGTGGAAACTTGTTGATAAAAGTTTGTACGGTTATGGGCTTTCGAGAGGAAATCTCTTGCTCGCTGTTGCCGGGATAGTACTTGTTGTCATCGTAGATCTGTATAACTACAGAGGAGTTGTGATCAGGGAAAACATCCTAAAGCAGGGGCTTTGGCTTAGATGGATCATCATGATCACGGGCATCGTGCTGACTGTTATTTTGGGAATCTGGGGCCCGGGCTACAACGTGGCTGATTTTATTTACAAGCAGTTCTAAGGGAATTATGAAGAGAAAGATTATAATAGCTTTAAAGTGCATATTTTTTATAATAACCGTGATTGTCATCTTGTACGGCGCTACCATTGCGCTCAGGAGAAAAGACAGCCTGTATAAGTACGCGGACTTTTTTGAGCTGGCAAAAAAAGATCAGATAGACGTTCTTTTTCTTGGCTCGTCGCATACGATAAATGCGGTGAATCCGGCGGTTCTATATAATAACTACGGCTATACTTCCTACAATATGGGCGGTCACGGCTCGCTCCTTCAGGCGACTTACTGGGAGCTTATGGAGGCGCTGCAGTACGAGACGCCGGAGTGGGTGGTTGTAGATGCCTACATGCTTGAAAAGAACTATCGCTATCTTGATGACAGGGAGAACAATCCCGATGTGAGCGAGATCAATACTTCGATTGAGCAGCTTCATCTGAACATGGATGTCTGGCCGCTTAATAAGCTCAAAGTCGAGGCGATGAACGATCTTGTCCTGGATAAAGACCTAAAGAGGGAGTTCCTTTTTGATTTCATCGTGTATCACAACAGGTGGGAGTACATCACGGAGGACGATTTCAAGTCGATAGTGGGTAATGAGTCTAGGAACGAGCTCTTTGGAGCGGAGATGCGCTACGATGTTGATACTACGCCGTATATTTGCCAAAGACCCGAGGATGGCGAAGTTTTTGCAGATGAGACGGTTGGAATGCAGTATCTTTCCAAGATCATTGAGGAGTGTCAGGACAGAAAGATCGGGATACTTGTGACATTCAATCCTTTTAATCCGGAGACAAAAGATATTGTTGCGGCGAATACAGCCGGTGCGATATGTAACGCTTACGGAGTGCCTTATCTTAATATGCTTGATGGTGATGTTATCGACATTTATTCTGATCTTAACGACAGGGGTCACTTAAATGTCACGGGCGCGGATAAGACTACGAGGGCGATCGGCGACTGGCTCAAGGCCAATGCAGGTCTTGTAGATCACAGAGACGTTGAGGCTTACGCATATTGGGAGAAGCTGAGCAATAAGTATTATGATGAGCTTAGAGATAAGATACTTTCAGAGGATAGTCTTTTTACCAAGTTAAAGGCTTTGTCCATCGGCGAGTACGGATTTGTGCTTTATTGCAACGAGGGTTCGCAGGTGTTTACCGATGAAGTCATGAAGCATCTGATAAAAGAGATCTCGGGTTCAAATGTAATTTATGAAACGCCCATAGGGCCGTATATCATGATATGCGATCCCGGCTTTAACAAGGTTTATGAGGCTTCGGGAGATGCGGCGCTTGATAATGTCGAGACGGCGATGGGCTTTATGAATTACCGGCCTGTCGAGAAGAATTTCAGGCTTTTCTATGAGACGGACGACGAGGAAACGAACTATTTATACGATGAGGATCATGTGGCTGAGGATGTTCAGCTTTTGATCTATGATAAGAATACCGGTGAAGTGATAGATCACGAATACTATACTTCCAAAGGAGGCAATTATGGCAAATAAGGTCTGTATCGTGGGAATCGCGGGAGGTACCGCATCCGGCAAGACTACTATCGTTAGGAAGATAAAAGAGAGTTTTGGCGACGATATTGTTGTCATCAACCATGATTCATATTATAAAGCGCACAACGACCTTTCCTATGAGGACAGGACGAGACTTAACTACGATCATCCCGATGCTTTTGATACGGAGAGAATGATCGAGGATGTAAAAAAGTTAAAGAACAATGAGGAAGTAGATATTCCCGTTTATGATTTCTCGATTCATAACAGGGTTGATGCGACGGTTCATATCATCCCTAAGAATGTTATAATTCTTGAGGGTATTCTTGTGCTTGAAAACAAGGAGCTGCGCGACCTTATGGATATCAAGGTCTTTGTCGACACCGACGCGGACGAAAGACTTATGCGCAGAATTATTCGTGATATGGCAGAGCGTGCAAGGAGTATCGAGTCGATCCTTACTCAGTACAGAGATACGGTTAAACCGATGCATGAGCAGTTCATCGAGCCGAGCAAAAAATACGCGGACATCATTATCCCGCGCGGCGGCGAGAATCTTACGGGTATCGGAATTTTGCAGCAGCATCTTAAGTTGATGCTTGGAGAGTAAAGCATGGTGCAGATCGGGTGGTCCGTGGTACGCCTCATCTTTTGGATGCTGGCAGTTCCCTTTTTTATCGGACAGCTATTTAACTTCATATTGCCAAGTGATAAAAAGCACAGAACCTTTGGTATCACGTATCTTTTGGGGCTTTTGATCTACTTCGCCGTGTTCGAAGTTATTTCGATTCCATGCATGGTACTTATAAAATACAGCGCGTTTAAGTACTGCATTTGGATATACGGAGTGATTTCTGTGGTGCTCGCGCTTCTTGGTGCGTGCAAGTATTTCGGATTTCTTTTTACAGGAAAAGATGATTCGGCGGATCGCGATATCAAGACTTCGCTTGATTATGTAAGTGATCTTAAGAGTATGAAAATTGATACCAAGATCTATTTTGGTATATTTATCGCACTGGTTCTTTTGCAAATGGTGATGAGCCTTGTTTATGCGCCGTTTGACGGAGATGATGCGTATTATGTGGTGCAGTCGCTTCAAGCGCAGCAGCTTGATGTGATGAACACGGTGAATCCGTATCTTGGAAGGTCGAATCTTCTAAGTCATGAGTACAGACATGCGCTTGCCGTGATCACGATGTGGATCGCATTTATCGCGAAGGCTTCGGGCGTGCATGCGACGATCGTTGCGCACAGTGTTATGCCGCTCTTTGTGATTCCGCTTGTTTACTTCGTTTACTATCAGATTGCGAAAGTTCTTTTTAAAGATATGAATGGTGAATCGGGGAAAAAAGAGCTTGTACCTGTGTTTATGATTTTCATAACGCTCCTTATGATGTTCGGAAATGTGTCGATAAACACGCCGGCGACGTTCCTACTTATGAGGACGTGGCAGGGCAAGACGCTGTTCTGCAGCCTGGTACTTCCGATGATACTCTGGATCTTTTTACTTATGTTTGAAGATGTGGAAAAGGTGAGAGAAGTGCAGGGCGGTCTTAAAGAAACTGCGAAAGTTACGGCGCCTTGGTGGATCATGCTGACTTTGGTAAATATGTTTGCCGGTATGTGTACGTCGCTTGGGGCAGGGCTGGGGCCGGTGTTCATAGCACTCCTTACGCTGATTCTTTTGATCGTATCTAAGAGAAAGACTGTTGTTTTGGGAGCGGCTGTTTCGGTGATTCCAAGCATTGTGTATGTCGGAATCTATAAGTTGCTGGCGCACGGCTTGTTGCACACGATTTTTAACCGGTAGGCATGGGTGTCAAATGTGCGTGTGCATGATTGGCATTGTGATGATGCCGGTATAGATTGAGGTTGATATGTACGGAATATTCAGAGAATGTTGGGTGACGCTTCGCCAGTATTTTGGCGGCTACGGCGAACCTTTAGACAATTTCAGAGCGTATTTGTATATAGTTCTTTTTCTTGCTGCGGCGATCTACATCGCAGTTCGTGAGCGCAATGTGGCAAGGAGAGTTCTTTTGGGATTTACGCCGCTTGTGATCATTGCGGGATTTCTTTTTCCCTTGACGAAGTGGGCGTACGTCAGCAAGATCGATCCGCCGGTCGGTGAGACTTATTACAGAACCTTATGGCTGGTGCCGGTGTATGTTGTTATCGCTTACGCGGTGTGCCTGTTGATATCGCGCGCCAAGAGGTATACGGTGAAGACAGTGGTTGCGGTTGCTACGGTGCTGGTGATCGCGCTTTCGGGCTCGCTTATCTATACGAATAGGTATATGACCAAAGCCGAGAACATGTACCACATCCCGCAGTATGCCGTCAATATTTGCGATGCGATAAAGGATGCAAACGGCGAAGGCCAGGTCGTGGTCGCTTTCCCGACAGAGCTTGTTTATTTTGTAAGGCAGTACACGACTGACATCAAGATGCCGTACGGCAGGGATTATACGGATTGGACGGATAAGGATTATTTCCACCCGGTTTACGATGCGATGGAGAAGCCTGAAGTTATAAACGCCAAGGAGCTCGTCGCAGCAACGCGTGACCCTGAGGGCAACGGCAATGCGGATGTCCGCTGCAAATACATCGTCCTCAAAGAAGGTCGCAAGATTGACGCCGACCTCACGACGCTGGGCTTGAAGCTCGTCGCGACGGTGGATGGGTATAATATATTTGAAGCCCCGGAACAACAATAGAAATATACGAAAGTGAAATCGATGGAAAAAGAAGTACAGCAGTACCTCGACAGAGTGCATGAATCGGACTTTGCGATGCTCTGCGAGGTTGACAGAATTTGTAAGAAATATAATATTCAGTATTACCTTCACGGAGGCACAATGCTCGGCGCCGTTAGGCACGAGGACTTCATCCCGTGGGATGACGATGTGGATATTCTCTTCCTCCGAGAAGACTATGAGAAGTTTTTGGAAGTTTATGAAAAAGAGGCGGATCCTCGCTTTAAGCTCCTTAGATTTGAGCAGTATCCGCAGTTCTTTGATTTTATTACAAAGATAGCTGACAGTGAACTTACCTACGAGGAGACGACGTTCGGTGCGGAGGATTTCTACGATCACAGATATTCGCACCCGACACTTGATCTTTTCGTGTTTGATAAAGAGGCGGACAATCACAAGTGGCAGCTTGTCAGAATGAAGCTGTTATATGCACTTGCGATGGGGCACAGACCGTACGTTGATTACAGCAAATTCAGTGGCGCGATGAAGGTTGTTTCCTTCGTCCTCACAACGATTGGTAAGCTCGTGCCGTTTAAAGTGATTGCGCGCAAGTACATGAAGCTGCAGAGGCTGGGAGGCGTCGCGCAGCGCGCGGCAAGCGCAGCGCAGGGCAGCCGGCAGGCGGGCGAGGCTCAGGGCGAGGTGGTTTCATCAGGGATGAGCAGCGCGCCCGGCGCGGATGAGACGACTCTTTTCATCAGTAATGAGCAGCCGGATCCCAGATATTGGGGCCTCGACTTCGACGCGGAGCACTTGATCTACGGGCCCGACACCGCGAAGATTCGCGGCAGGGAATTCCCGATTCCCAAGCACCACGACAGGTGGCTTAAGAAGACTTACGGCGACTACATGAGTCTTCCTCCGGAAGACAAGCGCGTTCCGATGCACGTGAACGTGATAAAGGAGTAATACGGCGCGTGCTGCGCTTCGCAGCAGCGGCGACAAGGAGTAATTTATGAAAACAGTAGCACTTATAATTGCGGGTGGCACCGGCGAAAGAATGCACCAGGACATCCCTAAACAATTTCTTACGGTTAATGAAAAGCCCGTTATCGTGTACACGCTCGAGGCGTTCCAGAACCATCCCGAGATCGATTCGATCGCGGTTGTTTGCGTTGATGGCTGGGAGCAGATGCTTAGAGCCTACGCGAGACAGTTCAATATAGACAAGCTCGACATTGTTGTGCCCGGCGGCGAAAACGGCCAGGGCTCTATCAGAAACGGTGTTTACGAGCTGGAAAAACATTTCGACAAAGACGATATCGTGCTTATTCACGATGCAATCCGCCCTATGGTCTCTGCTGAGATCATTTCGGATTGTCTTTTGAAGACCAAGCAGTTCGGAAATGCGATCACATCGATTCCCTGCGCGGAAGCCATGCTCACAACGTCAAACGGCGAAGACAGCAAGGAGACTTACCCCAGAGACAATCTCAAGAGAACTCAGACTCCGCAGGGCTTTAAGCTTGGCGAGATCTGCGACCTTCACAGAGAAGCGCTCGAAAAGGGCATCACAAGCTCAGTTGCTTCCTGCACGCTCATGATTGAGCTCGGCCGCGAGGTCTTTTTCTCTCAAGGCTCGGAAAAGAACATCAAACTCACAACGGTTGATGATATCGATATTTTCAAGGCGCTTCTTATCAGCAAGAGAAGTGAATGGTTAAAATAACATGTTGTTTAATTCGTATGGATTTGTGATGCTTTTTTTGCCAATCTTCATACTTGGTTTTTGTTTGCTCAGGCGGGCTCTTTCTGATTCTAATTCAAAAGAGCTTGCTCTTAATATATGGATTATCGCGGGATCGCTGGTTTTCTACGGCCTGTTCGGGCTTAGGAATCTTGCGATTCTTGCCGCGAGTATTCTTTGGAACGCCGCAATCGTGCGTGGACTTGCGGTTAAAAAGGATTGCGGGAATGCCGGGGCGGACAGCTTTTCCGGGGAGGCGTGCGGAAAAACCGGTGCAGCCGGCCCGGCCAAGATTATTTTGGCGATCGGAATCCTCGCGGACGTCCTTCTTCTTTTGGTATTCAAATTTTCGGGCGTCGTGCTTCCGATTGCAATCAGTTTCTACACTTTCAATCAGATTTCATTCATAGTCGATGTGTACAGGGGCGAGGCAGTGCTCGGATGTAACGCGGCTGACGACGCGGAGGTTCAAGGTTCGTCCGCGGGCGACGGCGCGGTTCGCGGCGGTTTCTGTGGCCGCGACTTTCTTACGTATCTTTCGTACATTCTCTTTTTCCCTAAGATTCTTCAGGGTCCGCTCATGTCTTACAAAGACTTTGTAGCAGAGCAAAAGAAATCCTTCAATGCGAAGGTTGATTGGGAAAACGTGATGCGTGCGATGCTTCTTTTGTCCATGGGTCTGTTTAAGAAAGTGATTCTTGCGGATACTTTCGGAAAGGCGGTAAACTACGGCTTTTCTAATATCGCGGTGCTTGGGCGATTGGAAGCTATTCTTTCTGCATTCTTTTATTCATTCCAGCTTTACTTTGATTTCAGCGGCTACTGCGACGTTGCGACGGCGGTCTGCATGCTGATGGGCTTTGGACTTGTCGTGAATTTCAATTCGCCTTATAAGTCAGTGAACATCATGGATTTCTGGAAAAGATGGCACATCACGCTCACGGACTTTTTTACCAAGTACATTTACATTCCGCTCGGCGGTAACAGAAAGGGCGCGGTTCGCACGTACGTCAACATTCTGATCGTGTTCCTTGTGAGCGGAATTTGGCACGGGACAGGTTGGACGTTCGTCGTCTGGGGCCTCATGCACGGCGTGATGAGTGTGATCACACGCGCGGTGAAGACGGGCCGCGGCGCGAAGGCGAGCGCGGAAGGCAGCATGGAAAATGGTGTGCAATCAGGCGGTGCGGAAGGCGCAGCGCAGGCGGCTGCCAAGGTGGACGGCGGCACACAAACACAAGTTTCCGGTGGATTTGCAGTCCGACTTGGCCATGCGGCTGCGGTTCTTGCGAACTTCCTGTATGTGACGGCTGCGTGGGTGTTCTTCAGGGCTGAGAGCGTGAAGGATGCAATCGGCATTTTCGGCCGCATGATCTTCGGCGGAATCAGACCTTTCTACAGCACTTTTGCGGACGGCTTTAATCTTGATGAGATCTGGTATTTTATCAAAGTGACACCGCTTATGAAGCTAAGCTTTTCTTGGGATATTTGTTTGTGGCTGTTCACGGCGTTTGCGGTCATTATCATTTTCTTTTGCCCAAATGCTATTGAATATACGAGGAAATGCAAGATCGGAATTCGCACGACGCTCCTTACGGCGTTCCTGCTGCTGTGGTGCGTGCTGAGCTTCGGCGGCGTGGCGACTTATTTGTATATGAATTTCTGAGCGTGCCGGCGCGTTGCGAATGTTGTGACGGTGCGGCGGCCGAGCGTGCTTAGGCGATACATGGAATCTTTTTACAGAGGTTATGGATGAAGAAGTATAGGAATCTTTTCATCAGTTTAATAGCGATTTTGCTGGCGGCGACGGTGGCAGTGGCTGCGCTTGTTGTTTACGTGGATCCGTTTTTCCACTATCATGCGCCGATTCAGGGTTTTCCTTACATTGTCGACAATCAGCTGAGCCAAAATCCGGGCATGGCAAAGAACATGCTCTACGACTCATGCATTATAGGGTCTTCGATGACGGTGAATTTTGACACGGATGATTTCAAGGAGCTGCTTGGAAGGGATACGGTCAAGCTTAGCTACAGCGGGGCTTATCCCAAAGACGACAATAATATTTTATCAATTGTTTTTGATAGGAATACTTATGCGCGCAGGAACCGCGACATGAAGGCGGTGTTCATTGCAGCGGACATTCCGACTATGACGGCGGACGTGGACGAGATCAAGTATCCGCTCCCCGAGTACCTTTACGACGACAATTACCTGAACGATGTTGAGTACGTGCTCAACAAGGATGTTTTGTTTGAATATATTTTGAAGCCCGTGATCCAGGGCAAGGGCTCCGACCTTTCCGAGATATACTTTAGCTGGTGGACGCCCGATTATTACAATATTCAGTGGGTCATGCACAACTACGAAAAGCCGGAGGCTGTGGCTGAGAGCGCATCCGAGGACTCTTTTATCCCGGCGACGGAGCGCAACCTTGAGGCAAATATCTTGCCGTTTGTTGAGGCCAATCCCGACACGGAGTTCTATTTCTTTTTCCCGCCCTACAGCATTCTTTATTGGAACAATGTGCTGTGCGAGAACACGTACGACGCGACGATGAACCAGTACAGGTACGTTGCGAAGCGGCTTTTGGAATATGATAATGTGCGCCTGTTTTATTTTCAGAACATTGATGAGGTGCTGGACCTCAACAACTACGCGGATTACTCGCATTACAAGCCCGAGATCAACAGATTTATGGTAGAATGCTTTAAGAGCGGCGAGCACGAGATCCACTCAGAAGATGAGATGGCAAAAGAGCTGTCGAAGATGGACGAGATGGTGCGCGACTTTGATTTCGAGGCGCTCTTCTCGAAGGAGTGGTGAGCGCCGCGGTGGGGCTGAGGCTGCGGCTCCGGGATGGCTCCGGGATGGCTCCGGGTGAAATCGGTTGGCGAGGCGACCGCGGTTGCGGGTGCTGTGGCTGATGCGGTGGCATGGCTGCCGGAACGGCTGAGGCTGCTCGATTTGTGGCAGGAGACTGCTACTATTGAAGATTTGCGGATATAGGCAGTTGATTTCTGAAGTGAGAGACTGCTACTTTTGAAGAATTGCAAATATAGGCAGTTGATTTCTGAAGTGAGAGACTGCTACTTTTGAAGATTTGCGGATATAGGCAGTTGATTTCTGAGACGAGAGACTGCTACTATTGAAGATTTGCGGATATAGGCAGATAATCACAGTGAAAAACAACTGCTACTTTCGAAGAATTGCAGATATAGGCAGATAAACCCCGAAAAAAACATCTGCCGGAAATACGATTTGCAAAATCTAGCAGTAATAATAGGTATGAAACAGATGAATTTAGAAAAGACAAAGAAAATTGCATCAAGGGCATTGCTGATATTATCAGTACTGGCGCTGATTGTCATGATTGGCACGGTGCTGGTGATTTCGCTGTACACGGTGCCGATATCGGATGATTACTGGTATGCAAGGACCGGCATAGGCGCAAAGGGGCTGTGGCACAGGCTTATCGTTGCGGTGCAATTCTCTTATGAGATATATGTGCATCACCAGGGAACATACTTCACGTCGTTCATCGGCTCGCTGTTTAACCCGCTTATTCACGGCGGTTTCCCGAAGCTGAGAGTGGTCATGTTCATCAATGCTGTGATGGCTTTTGCATCGATTTTATCATTTGTATATGTTGCTCTTGGCAAGTTAAAAGTAAAGTCGGCCACCGCAATGGTGTTCATCCTTGCGGCCGCAACCTTCGTAATTACAGGCTTTGACGCCTTTCAGGAGATATTCTACTGGTTCGTTGGCGCGTGCGTTTACGGCTTCCCGATGTCACTTGGGATGTTTGCGGTGACGCTCCTGCTTCTTGCAAACGGCCGCGAAAACAGCACAAAGCTCCTCTATATCTTATCCGCGATCCTTGGTTTCTGCGCGGTCGGAGCATCGCTTGCGATCACGGGAACCGTGTGCTGGCTTGTGCTGAGTATAGTTGTGTTCTACGCGGTAAAAGACAAGAAACTTGATAAGAAGAATATTTCGGTATTTCTTGCTTGCTTTGGCGGAGCGTTGATAAATGCGGCGGCGCCGGGCAATTTCATTCGTTTGGATCTTGAAAGCGGCGAGTCATTCACACTTGTCGACGGAATCAGCAATACATGGGGCTATTTCATCTACGCGCTTAAATGGCTCTTTTTAAACAAGAACTACGGCTGCGTATTTCTTGCACTGATCATCACAGGCTTCGTGATCTTCGGCAAGGAAAAGTTCGCAGCAGCAGCCAAAGACGAGCAGCCGCATGACGACGCCCAGGCGCCGGAGGAGAGCAAGCGCTTCACCCGCGCCTACGCAATTCTTTCCGCGATGCTTTTGTTTACGCCGTTCGTGACCGTTTTCCCTGTGCTTATGGGCTACGGCGTGGGCTGGATGCCGAACAGATGCTTCTACATCCTGATCGTGGTCATGGATATCGCACTTGGAAACCTTGCGCTTGCGGTCGGAGCTCTTTTGTCTGACTTGTTAAAAGAGAAAGCTCAGAAGCCTGTACTTATCGCATTGGCCGCAGTATTACTTGCACTATTTGTCACAACACCGTATAACATAAGAGAGTACATCTTTTTAAAGATGGACAAGCAGCTCTACTTGGGAGAGTTCCAAGAAAACTACGATAAAACAAAAGCGATGATCGACAGCTTTGCGGATAAGGAGGGCGAGGACGTTGAACTTGATGTGCCGACGCATCCGGAAGAGATCAGGAATTTCTATTGTTTTTACCTGACGGAAGATCCGACAAGCAATTTTAATAAAGACATTGCCAAGGCCTACGGCCTTAAATCTATCGTTAATACTAGGAAGGAGGACTGATCATGGGAGAGAACGAAATGAATAAGGGGAATATCAATCCTGAGATCGAAGAGAACGAGATAAACGAGAATTACGACGTTGAAGTAAGAAAGAGCAGAGATGTCGTTGACGACGAGAATTACGACGCAGGCTACAACGAAGCAGACTACGACGATGAGGGCTACACCGACACAGACTACGACGATGCGGAGTATGGCGACGAGGACTACAACGACGAGGAAGACTACGTTGAGCCCGCGGAGCGTCCTACAAGAAAGATTCCGATCTGGGCGCACCTTATTGCAATAGGTGTTATCGTAGCTGTGCTTGCAGGTTCAGCAATTGCGCTTTGGAAGTGGAATCAGGGAACGGCGATCATCGAGGGAAACACAGGCGAGAACTATGAGGTAGAGATCCTCGATCAGATTTTTCTTTTACCCGATGAAAAGAAAGCGGGACATACATTTGACGACGAGGAGACGATTCTTTTCCTTGGTAACGATGCGATCACTTACGATATGAAAGAGTCTGGAGTTGTGGGACAGGTTCAGCAGAAACTTGGCGCAACATGCATAAATGCAGGCTTTCCGGGAACAACGATTGCAAATAAAAACAAAGAATACAGCGAAGAATATCCGCTTGATGCTTTCAGCTTTTACAATGTTGCCAAGGCGATAGCGGACGGAGATTATTCCAATCTTCTTTCTTCTGCCGAGAAGTTTGAGGATTCGACGTACGATAAGAGCGCGGAGGCACTTGCGGCGCTTGATTTTGACAAGGTTGATACGCTTGTTGTTTTCTACAACGCGCAGGATTATCTGAACGGCAGGATCGGTCTTAACCCCAATGACAAGAGCGACGTTATCACTTACAGTGGTGCGCTTTATGCGGGAATTAAGATGATCCAGGAGAAGTACCCTTACATCAGGATCGTGTGCATGTCATTCCCGATGTGCTATGCGTATGATTCGACGGGAGCGCTTGTAAGCGGCGACAGAGTTGATTTCGGTAACGGTAAGCTCACGACATATCTTCAGTTTATGATCGATGTGTCCGGCGACACCGGTGTTTCTTTTATCGACAATTATTACGGAACGATCCACGAGGACAACAGCTCGGAGTGGCTTCTTGACAACGTTCATGTAAATGCGGCCTGCAATGAGCACATGGCTCAGCATTTTGTTGAAGCAATCTATCCTGCGGACACAGCTGACGAAGCTGAGTAATCTTACTTGTATAAGAATTATTTGGGAAAAAGAGCCGGCTCTTTTAGCCGGGAGGAAGTGCTATGAAAAAGAAGATCGGAATTGTAGACATACTGCAGATCCAGAGCGCGGTTGTGATTTACTCGCTCTCGACAGTTGCTGCAAGTCTTGCATCCAAGCATGCTTTTTTGTCTTGGAAATATATTTTGTATTTTGGCCTGGAGTTCTTTATTCTGGGCGTTTACGCCATCGTCTGGCAGCAGATGATCAAGAAATTCCAGCTTTCGATCGCATATGCGAATAAGGCGCTGACCCTCATGTGGTCTATGCTTTGGAACTTCGTGATCTTCAGTCAAGGTATCACGCCTTGGAAGGTTGTGGGAGTCGTGCTTGTCGTGATCGGCGTTATGGTCATGAATCTGAGCAGTGAGGAGGGAAAAGAAAATGATAAATAAGTTCTTTTTCCTGATGCTGCTTGCAGAGCTGATTGCCTCAACGTCTCAGGTTTTGTTAAAAAAGAGTGCGGAGAAAAATTATCCGAATATTGTAAGAGAGTATCTGAACGCGCTTGTCATCGGCGGTTACATGCTGCTCGTGCTGTCTATGGTGATCTCGATTTTTTGCTACGACGAAAAAAAAGCGCTCGGCTACATGGGCGTTGTTGTCATGGAGCCTGTCGGTTATATCATCGTCATGATCATGTCGAGAATCTTTTTTAAGGAAAAGATCAGTGCGCGCAAGCTCGTGGGCGTTGTGCTGATACTCAGCGGAATCGCGGTATTTAATGTACTTGGGTGAGTTATGGTAAATACTAATATAGATGCGAAAAAAAACCGAATACAGAGCGTAGCTCGTCACGTAGCGCTGCTGCTTCTGGACACGGTGTTGGTGCTGATCTTGTGGACTTACGCAACCGCAGATATTGGGCACTACACGGCGAGGATGGACGCGGATATCGCATCTGAGACGCTTCTTGGAGTCAGTATTTTTGAAAATGGCTTCAGACAGCCCGATACGTGGGTTGTCTCGACGCATAACTATGTCATTATGGCGCCGAATCTGGCTTCGTTTATTTATCCCATTGTCGGAAAAAACATGAATCTTGCCATGGGACTTGCGATAGTTATCTTGTTTCTTCTGATGGCATGGCTTATGTACGTATGCCTGAATGAGGTCGGATTGTCGCATGTCGGCGTGATTTCTGCGATGATCCTGTCGTTTTCGCTTATGCGAACGAGCGACGACATCCAGCAAATGATCTTTCTGTACGCGGCGTACTATGTTGTGCATTTCATTACGCTGTTTCTTTTGCTGATCCTCTATAACAGGGCAATCAAAAAAGACAAAGTGTCGCTGTGGGTCTTTGGGCTCACGCTTTTGTTGTCGTTCTTTAACGGACTGCAGGGCATGCATGCCGCGCTGTTTTGCTACATGCCGCTTCTCGGAGTCGAGATCGTAAGAAGATTTGTTTCGTTTATAAAAAAAGAAAAGCAGAGCAATTTCAAGATACTTGGATGGCTCTTGTCTACGGCGTTTTTGTCGGTATTTGCGACCAAGATCGTCGGCTCGTACACGCTCGGCGCAAGCCGCAATATTAGGCACGCCGGCGAGAAGTTTGTGGAGTACGTGTGGCCGTTTTTCCTTGATGTAATCAGCTTTGAAAATATGCCGGTGCTTGTTGCTTTGTTCTGCGTGCTCGCCGCGATCGGATATTTCTTCATGATAAAAGAGCTTTTGACAGGCGGAAAAGAGCTTGCGCCTGCGTGCGCGGGAGCGCCCGCAAGTTCTCCGTTTTGGAGCATGCTTGCGTTTCCGTTCGGAGTTATCGTGTGTATGCTTTCTTCGACATTCACTACGGCCGAGGCCGCGCCTCGCTACTATGTCATGATCTTGTTTGTTGTCGGCGTCGGAGTCGCGCTGTTTATGCATTTCTTGAAAGAGTTGCTTGAAAAGAGGAATTGCAAGCTTACGGAATCGAAAGCCGGACACCGAAGTGGCAAAAACGGCATGACGATTGCAGGCTATATTGCGCTTGCGGTGGCTGCGCTTGTTATAGTCTACGGAACGGATAAGGCATATATTTTCAACAAAGATCTTATCGTGAACGACAATTCTTCTGATTGGGCTACCGCCAAGGTTGCCCGCTGGATGGAAGACCATGGTTATGAGTATGGCTATTCCACTTTTAACCACGCCAATCCGATAACGGTTATGAGCAATAACAAGGTTAAGGTTCGTGCTGTTAATTCTATGAAAGAGATGCAGGGCGCCAAGTGGCTTTCCGACAAGACTTGGTATCCGCCGTACAGATCAAGCGAAGGCCCGACCTGCTATATTGTCAGCGATTCAGGCGATGAGGACTTCGCGGAATTCCTGGCTGCGCAGCAGCCCACGATTATCGAAGAGGATGATGTCGAAGGCTATGCGATCTATGTCCTTGACCACGACTACACTGTGTGGGTGGATTGAGAATGGGCGAGGAAGCCGGGCCCGGCACTTTCGCTATTCATGCGGCTGTAGGCCGAGTTCCGTGCGTTGCGGGAGCAATGAGGAATTGTGTAGTGACGCGACAAATCTAATATATGTGGAATTTTGGTAGTATGTACCGCCTGCGAGAGGGTTTGAGCCCTTGCGGCGGTACTTTTTGCGAAGGCGTACCGCCTGTGGAGAGATTTTGCTGTGTGGGCGGTGCTTTTATGCTGAGGCGCACCGCCTGTGGAGAGATTTTGTCGTGTGAGCGGTGCTTTTATGCTGAGGCGCACCGCCTGTGAGAGGGTTTGAGCCCTTGCGGCGGTGTTTTTTTGCTGAGGCGTACCGCCTGTGAGAGGGTTTGAGCCCTTGCGGCGGTACTTTTTTGCGAAGGCGCACCGCCTGTGAAGAGATTTCGTCGTGTGGGCGGTGTTTTTTTGCTGAGGAGCACCGCCTGTGGAGAGATTTTGCTTTGTGGGCGGTACTTCTTGCCGGGGCCTTACGGGTGGATGAAAGAATTGCACTGAGCACCCGTAAAAATAATCGGGGGCTTACGGGTGGAGGAGAGAGTTGCACTGAGCACCCGTAAAAATTGTCGGGAGCTTACGGGGGAATAAGATAATTGCGCCATGCACCCGTAAAAATTGCCTGAGACTTACGGGGGAAGAAGAAAGTTGCGCCCAGAACCCGTAGCAAGCCTTCAGGACGTTGTGCAACACATGTTTTGTGATTCTTTTGTGAAGGGCTTGTCTATTCAGTACACTGATGATACAATCACAATATATAGTGTATTACTAGGACTAATACAGTGAAACTGATCACGACAAAAATATAGGTTTCAAGCCTTTTTGTAATGGCACTTGGGTAAATGAGGAGAATATGCTTCGTCAATATATGGCGGGCAGGGTTAGGTAGAGAGTATGAAAAAGAAGAAATTTGGGCTGTTCGCCGGTAAAAAAGCCGGTGCAAGACGTAGAGAGAAAGTAACCGACTTCAAGGATTACAGAGACTCATATTACGAAGATGAAGACTTTGAAGACGACTATGACAGAGACGACTACGACTACGACGACAGAGACTACGCTGAAGATGATGATTACTACAGCGATGACTATGACGATGTAGATTGCAATTACAATAAAGACGACGCTCGTTATGATGACGAGCGTGATTATCGTGACGATGATCGTTACTATGAAGATGACAGACGCCGTGACGACCGCTACGAAGACGACGTAGATTACCGCGAAGATGACCGCTACGCGGATGAAGACAGTTATGAGGATGAAGACGGCGATTATCGCTATGATGACGATGCTGACTATCGTGATGAAGATAATCGTTACGAGGATGCCGAAGGTGATCGTTATGCCGATGAGGAAGATGATCGCTACGCGGATGACGCGGACTATCGTGATGAAGATAATCGTTACGAGGATGCCGAAGGCGGTCACTATGCGGACGAGGAAGACGACCGCTACGCTGATGACGAAGACTATCGTGACGCTGACGACCGCTACGCCGATGATGAAGACTACCGTGACGCCGAAGATCGCTACGAGGATGAAGACGGCCGCTACGCCGATGATGAAGATTACCGCGATGACGAAGACGACCGCTATGCCGATGACGCAGACTATCGCGCCGCCGACGATCACTACGAGGATGACGAGCAATATGAAGACGACGATCGTTACGCGGACGATGACTACGACTATGACCGCTATGCGGATGATGAATATGAAGATGATTACGATTATGACAGGTATGACGAGGATGACCGTTATGCCTCTGCTTCTGCGCGCAGGAATAAGGGCGCTGCATTTGCGGGCAGATCGTCTAAGAGCAAGAGTTTAAAGAGTTCCAAGAAATCTGCGAAGTCTCGCAAAGATTCAAGAAAGAAAAATAGAAAAGACAGGGATGACAGAGACAACGCTTTTGCGCGTTTCCTTTCATTTGTAAAAGGAACGAGTGCGGTTGAAAGAACTGCTGCGGCTGTCGGAGTTGTTATTTTGGCAGGTATCATTGCAGCTGTATCTTTCTTTAGCACAGTGGTTGGCAGAAATAAAGAGATAGGCTCTTTTGCCGAAATTGGTTCAAACATGGGCGATTCACAGGTGGTCGGTCAGAGTGGACTTATTGCTATGGCAGACGCTGAGAAGGCTAAGAGCATGACAGCCGAGATGGTAGAAGGTGACGAGGAAGAAGAGGAAGAAGAGGAAGATGACGCAGCAGGCGTTAAGATCAACATGAGCCTTACTACCATCAAGAGCGACATGAAGATCAAGTTTGTAAATTCCAAGACCAACAAGCTTGTTGCCAGCGTACCTTTCAAGGTTGACGTTGTAACTCCCGACGGTTCAAGCACAACCTTCGAGGATGATGACAAAGACGGAATCATTTATAAAAAAGAGCTCAAGGCCGGCAAGTACAAAGTTACTCCCATTGCGCTCACAGGAGACTACGCCAAGTACGATCTCGACACCACATCCAAAACTCTTAATGTAAAAGACACTGTGGAGATGAAGGCAGTCGATGTCAGCAACGAGATCAAGAAAGAGTCTCAGGTCAATGCTGCAAAAGAGGATACGGCTGTTCAGACACAGGTTGAATCTGTTTTAAAAGATACGGTTGAGTGGGTAGAGAGCACAAAAACTCCCATCGGTGACGGTGAAGGCGACGGTGAATACGAAAAGATTGATAATGATGAAATTGATCTTAAAAAGTATAGCAAGAATGATGCTTTATTTGCCCCCGGAACTTTTGTAAAAACAGCGCTGTTCTCAGCAGTTGGAGATGATTCATCACTTCCGGAAAACAAAAATAATCCTACGGACTCAGGTGCTTCAACCGGCACTACCGATAATCAAAATGAGAAAACAGACGAAGAGAAGGCAGCTGAAGAAGCTGAGAAGCAAAAAGAGATAGAAAAGCAGAAAGAGGCGGAGAGACTTGCTCAGGAACAGAAAGAGAAAGAACAACAAGAGGAGCAAAAACGCTTAGAAGAAGAGAAACAGAAACAGGAAGAACAAAAACGCCTGGAAGAAGAAAAACAGAAGCAGGAAGAGCAAAAGCGCTTAGAAGAGGAGAAAAAGAAGCAAGAAGAACAGAAGCGATTAGAGGAAGAGAAGAAAAAACAAGAAGCCAATAAACCCAAGAAAATGGCGCTTAGCTGGAATAAAAAGTTGACTGTAGGACAGACAATGACAGTAAATGTCACTGATCCAAAATCATATTCACTGGAATTAAAGGATGCCAATGATAAGAATTATGTTGAAATCAGTGGTAAAAATATAAAGGGACTTAAAGCGAAGGCTAGCGTTGAGATTTTAGTTAAAGCAGATGGATACGATACAGAAACTATTGCCATCAGTATTGAAGATGCCAAATTAAAGAATATGGCATTAAGCTATAAAGATAAACTTACTGTTGGTCAGACAATGAATATTAATGTTTCAGATCCTAAAGATTATTCATTGGAACTTAAGAACTCTAAGGATTCAGAGTTTGTTGAACTAAGTGGAAAGAATATAAAAGGTCTGAAAGCGAAGGATGGTAAAGTTGAGATTCTTGTAAAAGCATCCGGATATAATACTGAGACGATAGCCATATCAGTAGTTGGTAAGGGCAAACTTATAAATACCGATAAGATAACCCTCAAGAAAGATCAGAAATATAATCTTACTGATGCAGGACTTAACAATGACCTCAAAGTAAGTATTAAATCTGACAACACCGAGATTGTAGATATAGATGGTAAGACTCTGATTGCTAAGGGCGCAGGTAAAACAAAGGTAACTATTTCTTCAGACGGATATGACGCGGCTACAATAGAGGTTACCGTAGCAGACAATGAACCACTTAAGGATAAAGACGGAAATATTCTGTACATCAAGAATTCCGACGGAAAGTATGTAGAAGCAACATATGCAGACTATCTGGCTGATCCTAACAGAAAGTTTTACAGAAAAGCTAAGGCAAAGGAATACAAATACACCGGCTGGCAGACGATTGACGGAAAGACATACTTCTTCAAGAAGGATCATGAGTACGTTACGGGAGAGCAGGTAATTCAGGGTGCGAAGTATACGTTCGGCGCTGACGGTGTTCTTTCAAGCGGTTCGGGATCGAGAGGAATCGACGTAAGTAAGTGGAACGGTTCGATCGATTGGAAGAAAGTTAAGAACGAAGGAATCGATGTTGCTATAATAAGATGTGGATACAGAGGTTCATCTGCGGGTGCGCTTATTGAGGATCCTACTTTCAGGGCCAACATGAAGGGTGCGCAGGCAGCAGGAATCAAGGTTGGAGTATACTTCTTCACTCAGGCTGTCAACGAAGTTGAGGCGGTTGAGGAAGCATCAATGGTTATCAACCTTTGCAAGGGATACGGATTGTCATATCCCGTAT